>Ga0157358_1000197_pt1 | contig 24094 bp, 29 predicted proteins | sample AttcapACBM2_FD_111484 | JGI IMG/M metagenome (GOLD analysis project Ga0157358, IMG submission 111484) | Fungus gardens microbial communities from leaf cutter ant in Botucatu, State of São Paulo, Brazil - Atta capiguara ACBM2 | ecosystem: Host-associated > Fungi > Mycelium > Unclassified ... | reverse complement strand
GAACGGTCTGGAAGGACTAACAGTCTAGAAGGATCGAGAGGAGTCTAGATTAGAGTTAGGGTTAGGGATGACGTCAAGGGACATGGGTTCCTCATGGTGTACACATGGAAGCATGGTGGCCTTAAGGTAGAAGCATGGTGGACGAGTAATGGACATGAGGTAGCGGCATAGACTTAAGGGCCGGATAGATATTGTTGTAGCACGGACCAGGAGCCTGTAGTATATATAGAGAATCAATGCAGCGAGGGCTCCTTGTCAAGTTCTCTTGTAATCCCCCACTCTTTACTTGATAGCCCATTGGAGAGCTTTACTCGTTGTGAGATCATTTGTCCTTGAGTGACGAGTGGTTGCTACAACAGTGACAATAATTTGCCAATCCCAAAAACTTCTGTACATCTTTAACTCCTTTTGGAGTTGGCCAGTCCAAAACACCTTTTACTTTCTCTTCTTCTATCTTAATCCCCTCTGGTTCTATTACTACTCCTAAAAACCTTACTTCCTTTATCTTCTACTTGCATTTTTCTAGTTTTACATATAAATCATTCTCCACTAATCTCCTAACTACTTCTTCCACAATCTCATCATGTTCTTCCTCTGTTTCTATTCCTATAATTACATCATCTATGAAACTCACTACTTTTCCAGTGTTGATGAGATCCTGTAGGATTTTGTTTATTATGGTCTGAAAGGTTGCTGGTGAGTTCATCAGTATAAAAAACATCACTGTTGGTTCAAATGACCTCTCTGGTGTGGTAAATGCTACCTTTCACTCATCCCTTTCTTTTATCTATACATTGTTATAACCCCATCTCAAGTCCATCTTTGTAAATAATTTCTTAGTACCTATATTTTCTACAATGTCTGAAATCAAAGGCAAAGGATAATCATTTTTAATAGTCTATTCATTAAGATATCTATAGTCCTATACCATGTGCTTCTTCCCATCCTCATTTCCTACAAAGAATACTGGTGCTGTTTAAGGTGATTTTGAGAATCTGATATACTCTTTTCTCAATTGTTCTGAAATGAACTTGCATATCTCTTCTCTTTTCTCTCTCAACAATAGGTATACTTTCTCCTTTCTCAGCACAAATCCTTCCTTTATTTTGATTACATGATCCCATAACTTCCTGGTAAACATCTGTTTACTGGCCTTTTTGCCAAAGATATAGATCTACTTGTGGAACCATTCTGGTACTATCTTCTTTGCTTTCTCTTCTGACCTAGCTACCTCTTCTTCTTTCTTTTCCTCTTTCTTTTGTTTTTGCTACCCTGATTTTCTCTGTTTTGGTTTTCACTGCTTGCCATACTCTTCTGGACACCTTGTTATTTTCACTTCTCCTATTCTTCAGTTAATTTCAGAATTATGGCAAGCAAGCCATAGCATTCCTAAAATCACATTCCACTTCTGTCCTCCTATCACATTTATCTCCATCCTCTTTCTATATCTCTAGTAATAGATATTTACTTCTACTATATATTCAATTAGCCTTTCTTTATTAAATGTTCTATTTATATTTCTTATATAGATTGGTCTTTTGATTTTCTTTAATTTAAACCCCTGTTTTCTTGCAAACTCTGAACTCATTACTAATCCTGTTATTTCACTATCTAACAATACCTCTACTATTACTTCTTCTTGCATATTAATTCTTTCTAGCCCAATCTTCACTATCACTTCTCTTAAAAGCTTTCCTGTTGTAGCAACTACCAATTACAAAGATTAATAGTAGCATAATGAGTAAATTTCTTAGTAGAATATCAAGTGGAGATCATAAGAGAACTCAATAAGGAATCCCTGATGTATTGCTATTCTGTTTATACAATATATAGATAGTCTATGCTAACAATAAATAGCCCTACTCTAATGTCTATGTATAATCCATACTTTCACCATATATTAACCTCATATCTTCTATAAGAATACTATGTTATATAGATGTACCCTAATATCATTCTTTTAGTCTTTTTTCTTAGAGTCTAGGTCTATGACCTCATATTATATGACATGTCATGTAACTGCAGTCACATGCCTCTTCATCATCAAAGAAAATCAAAAGAAAAAAAAAAGAAATATTAAATCAAGAAAAATAGATAAAAGAAAAGAAAAATGTTAGTGTTCAAGTGCACCATAACAGTACCCCCCTCTTAAGATTCTGCTTCTAGAGAAACTTGCCTCCCCCTCCCCTATCTCTTTTTCTTTTCATCTAGCCTAATTTTTCTCTAACTTCTTCAAATATTTATTCTCAAACTTGTTATTATCCCACCCAAACAAAATTTTTGCTGTATACTTCCCTGGTAACTCACTCCTCTTAAACTCCTCTGCTTCTTGATTCAACTTCACCTCTATTGCCTTCTGTTTTTCTTTTCTCTTTTCCATCTATCATATTTCTTCTTTTCTTATTTCTTTTTCAAATTCCTCTACTAAGTCCATTGTATTTTTCAAATTTACTAACCTCTCCCAAGTGTCTTCCTCTGCCATATAACCCTTCCATCTCACTAAATACTCCAGTTTCCCTCTCCTTTGTTATTTATCCAAAAGTTTCTCTATCTCATACTCTTTCTACTAAAGAAGGTAGGATCTTCTTTTGTCTCTCTATTTGCTCTTGATATTTCACTATCCTTCTCACATTAACCACTGGGTATATTCTTAATAATGCCAGTAACTTCAACTCTACTACATTATCTGATATAATTTTCTTGACTATATATATTTCTCTGTTAACTTCTTTGTCACTCTCTTCATTAACTCCATTGGAAAGTCCTTTGTACTTATCAACACCTTATCTCCTACTTCATACTCCTCTGCCTCATTTCTATTTTTATCTGCATATCTCTTCATCTCTTTCTATGACTTTACTAATGCCATTTTTGCCTTTTTATGTTTATTCTTTATTTCCTTTACAAACTCTTTTGTCTTCACATGCTTTTTTTTTTCTAATATCAAAGCCCATTCCCAGTTCTCTCCCATAGTTGATCTTGAACAGTAATAACCATATTGCTATATGTACCTTGTTGTTAAAAGCAAACTCTGCAGTTGCCAACTATTTTGATCAATTGTTTTGTCTATGATTGACATATATTCTCAGATACTGTTCCAGCTCCTAATTTGTCCTTTCCATCTGTCTATCTATCTGTGGATGATAAGCTATAGATAGCTTTGTTTCTATCCCTAATATTTTATTCAACTCTTTTATCAACCCTATTGAAAAACGAGGTCCTCTATTCAATATAACACTTTTTAGCAATCTATACAACTTCCACATATTATCCCTGAACAACTTTGCTAACCTCTCTACTATTATTTTTTCTGTTATTGCCACAAAGTGTGATATTTTCAAAAATCTATCACAAACCACCAGGATTGAATCATAACCTTTTGACACTGGTAACTTTGTAATGAAATCTACTAATATGTGCTGCTATAGTTATTCTGGTATCTTCTTAGGTCTTAATTTTCCTGCTGACATCTCCACTCTATTCTTCAGTCTCTGACATTGATCATATTTCTTCACATATCACTTTACCTCTTTCATAACTCCTAGCTACCAATAATTTCTAGTAACCAACTCTACTATCTTTCACTATCCTCTATGTCCTGCTATCAGTGTATCATAATAAAGCCAAATGATCTCCAATCTTAACTTATTATCCCTCAGAACATATATCTTTTCTTCTTTCAACACTAAATCATTCTCTATCTGCTACTTTTTATTTCTCAATATCTTAACTCTAGCCTTCTTTATTTCTTCTACTGTCTTTATTACTTTATCATCCTTTACTTCCAATTTTTTAATTTTCTTAATTATTTCTTCTTCAGCTCTCTTAATCAACAACTGTCCCTTTTCTATTGCTCTAATCTCCAGCCACTCTTTTTTCAACATTACTCGATTTTCTTTATCTTTCTCTACCTCTTCTGCCCAATCTGCTCTTCTATTCAAACTATCTACTCTTTCCATACTCTTGCCAGCCACATGCTTCAAAGTGAAATCAAATCTTGACAAATATAGTACTTATCTAGCTTATCTTTGATTTAACTTCTGAGCTTTCATGAAGTACTTCAAGTTTTTATAATTGGCCCAAATTTCAAACTGATTCTTGGCTCCTAAGAAATGTCTCCATACTTCTAAACACCTGATAATAGCCAACATCTTCTTATCATAAATTTCATAGTTTCTCTTGGCCTCATTCAGCAATTTAAAAATATAGGCTACTGGCCTCTACTTCTTGTTCTTACATTTCATCAATAACACTCCTTCTGTAGCAAAATCTGATACATCTGTCTCCACTCTCATTTTTCTATCTAAGTCTGGTGTTACCAAGACTGGTTCTGTTGTAAACCTCTCCTTCAACTCCTCAAATGCCTTCTGCTACTTTTCTTCCCAGTTCTACTTTATCTCTTTCCTTGTCATTTCATACAATAGCTTTGTTATCATTACAAAATTTTTGATAAACTATTTATAATAGTTTGCCAACCCCAAAAACCTTTGCACATCTTTTACATTTTTCAGCACTGGCTAATCTACCACTCCTTGAACCTTCTTTCTTTCCATCTTCACACCATCTGGCCCTATTATTACTCCTAAAAACCCAACTTTTCTAACCTTTCACACACATTTCTCTGGTTTCACAAACAAATTATTTTCTTCTATCCTCCTTAATACTTCCTCTACAATTTCATAATGTTCTTTCTCTGTCACTGTCACTATCATTACATCATCAATAAATGCTGCTACTTTCTCTGTTTCAATCATATCTCTTAACAAATCATTCATCATTGCTTAGAACATTGCTGGTGAGTTTGTTAACCCAAAGAACATTACCATTGGCTCAAAAGTCCCTTCTAGCATCAAAAATGATGCCTTCAACTCATCTCCCCTCTTGATCCTCACATTATTGTAACCCTATCTCAAATCCATCTTCATAAACACTTTCTTCTTCCCAATATTATCTATCAAATCTGAAATCAGTGGCAATAGATAGTTATTCTTAATTGTCCAACTGTTCAGATATCAATAATCTTGTACCATCCTCTTTTTACCATTTTTCTTCAGTACAAAGAACACCAGTAATATCTGTGGTAATTTTGATACTCTAATATATCTCTTCCTCAACTGATCTTTCACAAACTCCTATACTTATTTTCTCTCTATTCTTGATAACAGATATATCTTCCCCTTTTTTGGAACAAATTCTTCTCTGAGATCTATAGCATGATCTCAAGTCTTCCTCATTGGTATCCTTTCTGACTCTTTCTTTTCAAACACCTTCAAATACTTATAGAACTGTCTTGGAACCATTTCCTCCACTGTTCTTAGCTCTATCAAATCTTTTTCTCCATCTCTTTCTTCTTTCTTTTTCTCTACTATTCTTGCTATTGCTATCTCTTCCTCTGTTGTTGGTCTTCTATATTCCTTCTTCTTTTCCTCTTTCTTCTTTCTTTCTTCTTCTGCTTCTACCATCCTGGCTTTGTCTGTCTTTCTGTTCTCTATCTCTTTCCACACTCCTCTAGACATCTCATTATCTACACCTCTCCCATTCTCCAATCTATTTCTAGATTATGGCATGCTAGCCATAGCATTTCTAATATAACTTCTCACTTCTGACCTCCTATTACATCTATCAACATCCTCTCCTTATGCCTCTTAAAAATATTTCTACCTCTATTGTATCCACTATTGGCCTCATATAATTAAATATTCCATCCACATTTCTTATATATATTGGCCTTTCCAGCTTCATTCTTCTGAATCTATGCTTTCTCACAAACTCTTTACTCATTACCAACACTGTTGCTCCACTATCCAATAATACCTCTACTACAATTCCTTTCTCATCTTCTTCCTACTTCAATCCAATCTTCACCATCACTTCTCAATACTTTTTCTTTCTTCTCTTTCTTCTCCACTTTTGTCTACTGTACTTCTACCTCTCTCTTCACTTTTTCTTTCCTCAAATTCATCTTCCTATCTTTTCCTACTTCACTTCCACTTTCTTCTCCTCTTTGCATCACTTTATCTCTTAATAGTTCAAATTTATTTGAGAGCACCTGTACTAGTCTCTCTACCTTTACATTTTTACAATGTTGGATGATATACCCAAATCCTCCACAAACAAAACACTTTCTTTCCTCTATTGCTTTCTGTCTATTTTTCTCTCTTTTCCTTTTCCTCATCTCCTGTTACCTCCACTCTTTCTCTGCTCTTCCTTCTTCTCTTATCCTCATCTCTTCTACTCTCTTCTACTCATTCTCTATTCTCTTCCTTTCTTCTTCTTCTTCTTCCTTTTCTTTTCTTTGCCTTTACTCTTTCTCCTTCTATCTTTCATTATATTCTCTTCTTCTTATTTCCCTATGTTGTTCTTCTTCTTGTTTTTTTTTTTCTTATTTTCATTAACATCACCAACATGCTTTGCAATTCCAATATTTTTGTGTTATTTTCTGTTACTATATTCAACATTCTAACCACCTCTTCTTCTTCTATTTTTCTAATTATCTCCTCCAAATTCAGCTGACCCAAATCTACAATAATCTGGTTCATTACTACCATGTTATTTGATAATGGAAACTATTTCTCTTCAAAAATATTCCAGAAATTTTTCTGTAAGTGCTAGCTAGTATTCTTCTTACCTGATCTTACACTGTCTACTGACTACCTGTCTACTACCTTACTAACTACTGCCCTAAAGAACACTGGCTAATATCCCTAAAAAAAGAATATCTAAACTAGATGTTTTCTTACTGGACAATACTACTGCTCTACACAGACAGATTACAAGAGAACCTACAGCATAAGCCTTCTACACAAATATAGCTATCTACCATATTCACAAAAGATGATATAACCAATATACTTGTAAGCTACAGTGCAACTGATAGGCCAAGCTTCCTATCAAAGTAAAAAGTGATGAACTCGATTTATTTTCATTTTTATTTCAATTTATTTTTCATTTCTCTATTTTTAGAACTTGGAGTTAGGGTTAGAGTGACAAGATAACACTGTCACATGTCAGTCACATCAGATGATATGGTCATCATAATAGTCACAAATCATATGATGCATAAAAGAACATAGAAGATTTTAGAAAAGATGATATCATCAACATGTACAACACATATTGACCTTAAGGCAAACACATGGTAGTTTAGAGTAGGGTGCACAGTAGTTAGCATGGACCATCAGAATAGGTATATAAGGTAGTCTACTTTGTATAAAGCTCTTTATCAAGTTCTCTTGTGTTTTACTCTAATACAAGAGTTTTGTTCTTTTATTCAATTCTTAGGATTCAAGATTATAACATCCCTGTGGTATACTCCTTGTCAACAGCTAATCCAAATAAAGCCTGCCTTTTACAGTAGCCATCTTACTCACAACATGCTGCATGTGTTATAGAACACTTTGGACATTAACATTTTTCTTTTTCTTTTATCTATTTTTCTTAATTTTATATTTCTTTTCTTTTAAATTTCTTTTTTTTTAGTGACGATGAAGAGGCACATGACATCACAGTCACATGACATGTCACATGACATGACATCATAAGGCCTAGAATGTGGTAGAAGGATCTGGAAGATGATGTCAGGGCACATGTACACAACATGGTGGCCTTGAGGCGAACATGAGAAGGAAGCATGGACATTAGGGCAGGGTTAATTATTAGTAGCATGGACCATGAGGACTTTGTATAAATAGGACTCTAATTAAGCAGAGGCTCCTTGTCGAGTTCTCTTGTGAAATTCCTACTTGATATTCATTCTAAGAGATTTACCGTTTGTGTGATCATTTGTTCTTGTAATAAGTGGTTGCCACAACAGCATGGCAGTGATGCAATCATCTGGATATTCTGTCTTTCATAACAGAGATACTCCTATTTGACTCAGTTTTCCATGGTGAATTTACTTCTGTCAGTGTCTCAACACTGAAACCTTTACTTGGGATAATAGAAGCTTTACCACTAAAACCCCAAGTATCTTCTATAGTATAAACTTGTATATAAGACTAATAGTTACACTGTAATTTGCTAGTCTGATAATCAATAAAGATAATTCTTATTGAACTTGATTCCCAGTGTTCAATAGCAACACACCAAATCAGCACTCACTCTCAACTCAGACTTCTTTCTCTTATCTGAAATTGCAACTACATGGCAGACAGATAGTACAGTATATAAGCTGAAGCCAAATTCATTCCACAAGTCTGTATATCTTTGAGACCATCTTGTAGACTTTCACCCCTGGTGTGAACCATGCTTGACAGTGTTACTTAGTATAAAAGTTGTTTTTTGTTTTTACTCAAAAACTTAAGTCATAACAACAACAGTAGAACTTGACACTTTTCAGGGATACTATATCTTGTAGTTTCCTTACTTTTACTCTATTTCATTCTCAACTAGTAGCCAACATGACTAATAGTTACCTTCAGTATAAAAGCCAGACCTCAGGTATAAAGAGAAGCTAGCTGTTCAGCACAAACAGTCATGGACAGCAGCAACCAGACCCAGGCTGCTGTCTAGATGTACCTCATTGTTTAAGTGGGTGGTGTTAAGTAGAATATGTATATTTTTCAAGTAAAAGCCTTGTGCTGAAGGTCCATTATAATCTTTTTATGCAAAGGAATGATGTTGTCCAATAAAGAAACATCTAGCTTAGAAATTCTCTTCTTAGGGATATTAGTGCAACAGTTTGATTAAGGTAGTAGTTAGTATAAAAGTAGATAAGTAGTCAGTAGACAGTGTAAGATCAGATAAGAAGAATACCAGCTAGCACTTACAAAGAAACTTTTGAAGGAATAGCACTTATGTTGTTAGACACCATGGCAACAAATATTGTTAATATCAGTCAAGTGAATATAGAAGGATTAATCAGAGATGTGAGAGAAGAGGAAGCAATGAGGTTACTCTTAAAGCAAGTGATGGAGAATAATGTGATGATATTAAAATTACAAAAACAAGTGTTGGAGTTACAAGAAGTAGAGAATCAAAAAAAGGAGGAGAGAATAGAAAAGAGAATAGAGGAGAAGAGAATACAATGAAAGGTGGGAAGAGGAAGAATAGAAAAAGAAAGAGAAGAGAAAGAAGATAGATAATGAGTAGAGAAGAGTAGAAGAAATGAGAGTAAAGAAGGAATGGAGATGGCAAGAAACATGGGAAAAAATGAGACAGGAGAATAAAGAAAGAGCAATAATAGAAAGGAAGTGTTTTGTTTGTGGAAGTTTTGGGCACATTGCCTGTTATTGTAGAAATATGGAGAGTAGACAGAAAGAGGAATCAACACAGAGATCTTTAAATAAATTTGAAGTATTGAAAAGCAGAGTGATGAATGTAGAAAAATATAATAGAAGGGAGATAAGAAAAGATAGGAAGACAATTTTGAGAGAAGAGAAATTGAAGAAGGAGAAACCAGTGGAGGTGCAAGAGACAAGAGCAGATAGTAGTAGTAATGGTGTGGAAAAGAAGGAGAAATTGTCAAGAAAAGTGATGATAAAGATAGGATTAAAGCAGGAAGATGATGAAGAAGAAATTGTTGTGGAAGTGTTATTGGATAGTGGTGTAACATGGTTAGTGATGAGTTTGGAGTTTGTAAGGAAGAACCAGTTTAGGAAAAAGAAATTAGATAAACTGATATGTGTGAGAAATGTTGATGGCACCTTGAATTATAAAAGACTAATAAAGTATACAGTGGAGATGGAGTTGTTTTATAGAAGGCATAAAGAGAGAACAGAAATAGATGTGATAGGAGGTCAGAAGTAGAATATAATATTGGGGATGCTATGATTAGCATGCTATAACCCTGAAATCAATTGGAAGACTGGAGAAGTGAAATGACAAGATGTCTAGATGAGTGTGGGAAGTAGTAGAAGACAAAACAGATAATGCCAAGATGGTAAAAGCAGAAGAAGAAAAAGTTTAGGAAACCAATAGTTGAAGAAGAAGTGGAGATAGCAAGAATTATAGAAGAGAAACAGAAAGAAGAAGAATTGATGAATATTAGGATGGTAGAAAAGATGGTTTCTAAAAGGTTTCATAAATATTTAAAGATGTTCAAGAAGAAGGAGTCAGAGAGGATACTGACAAGAAAGACTTAGGATCATGCTATAGATCTCAAAGAAGGTTTTGTCCCAAAAAAGAGGAAGATATATCCATTATCTAGAATAGAAAGGAAGAAGGTTCAAGAGTTTGTGAAGGATCAGTTGAGAAAGGGATATATTCAACCATTGAAATCACTACAGACATTACTAGTGTTCTTTGTGCTAAAGAAGAATAGAAAGAAGAGAATGGTACAGAACTATCAATATTTGAATGGTTGGACAATTAAAACAATTATTCATTGCCACTAATATTGGATTTAATAGACAATATAGGAAATAAGGTGTTGACAAAAATGAACTTGAGATAAGAGTACAATAATGTGAAGATTAAGAAAGAAGATGAGTAAAAGGTAGCATTCTCAATACCAGAGGGTACCTTTGAGCTGATGGTAATATTCTTTATATTGACAAATTCACTAGCAACTTTTCAGGCAATGATGAATAACTTGCTTAGGAATATGATAGAGACAGGAGATATAGCAGCATTGATTAATAATCTGATAGTAGGAATGGTAACAGAGGAGGGATATGACAATATTGGTGTCTAGGAGTTATAAAAAAAGTAAAGCAATATGTGAAAGAATGTAACCAGTATTAGAGGATGAAGAATAGAGTAGAGATACCAGTGGCAAAATTAAGACTGAATGCAATGCCAGAAAAACTATGGTAACATATATCAGTAAACTTTATTATGAAGATACTAGTATATAGGGGTCATGATTCAATTTTGGTAGTATGTGATAGGTTTTTGAAAATGTCATATTTTATAGTAATAACAGAAAGAATAATGGCAGAAGAATTAGTGAGATTGTTTAAAAATAATGTGTAGAAGTTGCATGGATTGCCAGAGAGTGTGAATTTGGATAGAGTGCCTTAGTTTGTGGCAAAATTGATAAAAGAGTTAAACAAGATGTTGAAAATATGTTACAGACTTCATTCAGCTTGTATCTCCACAACTAGTAGACCAATTTTCACAAACTAAGTTATTCTGTAAAGCCCTAAATAAGGGCTATCTGCACATATGTGAGATGTACAAAAGCAACCACAAACAACTGAGATATCAGGTTATTAGTAACTGTAAAATCTTTGTTTGCTAATATCTCATGAATGACTAGACAGATTTGTATAATCAAACTTGTGTTGAAAAGTGCTCATCAAATTGTTTCCAATAATATATGGTATACTACATAGCAATAAGTATTTATAGAGATACAAGCATATCAATGTAGTGACATGATTAGTTACCTTCTAAAATTAGCCTGACATCTGGTATGACAGATAACAGCTCCCATTAGGTATGAGTTTTGATTATATGATGGAAACAGCTTGTACATAGACCATTACTTTTTTATATATATACCTCTGTATTTGGGAATTAGATCTTAGACTTAATAACATCAATTTACATTATTTATCATTGTTTATTCTTTGTCATCTATATTGATCTTAATCATCATTGTCATCATTATTGAACTTCTAAATTACTTCTAAACCTTTAAGAGTATATCCAAGGTTCAGATATTACATATAAGTAAGTAGTTCATTTTGTGATAGAATAGAAACAAAACTATTGACAGCTTTTCATATATAGACAGACAGACAAGTGGAGAAAACAAATCAAGAGCTGGAACAGTATCTAAGGATGTACATTGATCATAGATAAAGTAATTAGTCAGAATAGTTGGCAGCTACAGAGTTTGTCTTTAACAACAAGGTATATATAGTGACAAAGTTAATTATGGATAAGAGTTGAGGATAAGTTTCAAAATGAGAAAAAAGAGGAAGTATGTGAAAGCAGATAGGTTTGCAAAGAAAATAAAGAAGGTATATAATAAGACAAAAGCAACATTGAGGAAGTTATAGGAGGAAATGAAGAAATATATGGATAGAAATAGAAAAGAGGTGGTAGAGTATAAAGTAGAAGATAAAGTATTGTTAAGTACAAAGGATTTGATATGGTAGATGGAAAATAGAGAGACAAAGAAGTTAATGGAAAAATTTATGGAGTTTTATAATAATATCAGAAAATGTGGTAGAATTGGAGTTGCTAGCATCAATGAAAATTTACCTAGTAGTTAATGTAAGTAGAATAGTATTATATCAGAAGCAGGTAGAGGGACAGAAGAATATTTTACTCCTCTAGTGGAAATAGATAAAGAAAAGAAGTATAAGGTAGAAAAAATATTAAATAAGAGATATATGAGGGGAAAGCTGAAGTACTTGGTTAGATGAAAGAATAATATAGCAAAAGAAAACACTTGGAAGGGGTTGGGAAACTTTGGAGGAAATACAATATATTTAGTGGAAGAATTTGAGAAAGAAATCAGAGAAGAGGAGATAAAAAGGGTATAGATAAGAAAAGAGAAGGAGAAGGAAAGAACATTGAATCTGGAAGCAGAGATATTTAAAAAAAGTTATTATGACTTAAGCTCAAGAATTTAGTCAAAAGAAGAAACTAATATTATTAAACACAAAAGAACTCAGTAAGATTTCTAGAACAAGATAGTTTACTTTATATATCTCTGGTGCATGGGCTGTGCACACTTATATCTAGTCTATCCTAAATATTATGAGTTTAAATAAAGTTATCCTATATATAATATTATTTCTCGATAATATTACATGACTTTGTGATAGTAATAGTGGCATGAGTGTTTTTCATGACAACTGTCACACATTGTCACAGAATCCTATTCCTTCTATTTTTAGAATAAAAGAAAAAAAGAAAAGAGAGATATAAGATTAAAAAAAGTCTTAGTAAAAAATGGAAAGACCTTATATAAGAGATTAGAATAGAGAAAGAATAACTTAGCTTCTGACAGGAGTGAGCTACCAGAGAAGTATATAACAAAAATTTTATTTGAATAAAACAATGGAAAGTTTGAAGACAAGTGTTATAATCTTAAGCTTGGCTGAGGTTACAACTCAGGCAAAGACTTGAGTAAGAGTAGAAGAGATGATCAATTAGTAAAGCATAAGGATACAGGACTGTATCTACTACTATATATACCTAATAACCATGAGAAATAAGTAAAATATTCTTAAGAAAACAATAAGAAAGCTCCTACTATTAAATAAGGTACTGACTAATATTACATGAGGATAACACAAGGTGCAGATAAATGTGAGTCAGAAGTGAAGAAAATCCTAGTACATGTCCAACATAAAGCAAATACTTGTATAGTATGAGATACATATTATAATGATTGTAATAATGAATATTTAAAGAAGTTAGAAGTTGGACAAGATAAAAAGGAAAAGGGAGGCAAGTTTCTCTGGAGACAGAATCTCAAAGGGGGAGAGTACTGTTATAATATACTTGAATCTTTATATTTTATTTTGATTTTCTTTTCTTTTTATTTATTTTCTTTGATTTGATTTCTCTTTTATTTCTTGGATGATGAAGAAGTATACAGTCACATAATGCATCACATGATGTAAGGTTATAGGTCTAGAACATAGTAAAAGCAATTAGAATAATAATATCAAAGATATAGTTGCAGCATGTTTGTCTTGTAATAATAGTATGGTAGAGATGAGAGATATTAATACTTAGAGTTGGACTTTGACATATGTTAAAGAACTTAATCTAAGGATATTTTCTTAGAATATTAGACAAAATTAGATTCTAATAAAGTTAATTTTGGAATCTATATAGAAATAATTGATATTATTATTTATATACAAGCAAACAAATAGTTTTAAAGTATTTCAAGGATATTCAAGTCAATCTGACAAATATACTAATAATATTAGGTTATTTCAATATTAAAAACTATAATTGAAATTTGGATTATCCATATTACTTTGTTTACTCTTACACTTTAAGAGAAGTTGTTAGTAGCTTAAAATTAGATATTTTTATACTAATCTGTTAAATTTTTATAAAATATATAGATATCTAACTCTAATTTTATAATTGATTTTAATATTTCTCTCAGTTATTTTTAGAATTAGAAAACAAAGTATATAAAACAGTAGGAAAAGTATTATTAAGATATTAAGAGCAATTCATACTCACTAAAAGATCTGCAAATATAGTATAGAAAACAGATTAGATAGTAGAAACTTAGTAGATGTAAGAGTAAAAGCAAGTTAGAAGTAGAGTGTTATCTAGATAATAACCTTGACTTCAATAGGAAGATATTATATCTAGCTTAACTTTGTTATATAGTCATAATTTAGAATAAAAGTTTTTGGATATGAATTAAGACAAGTGTGGTATTTAATCCAAGTTGATTATTAGACTAAGAAACCATACATGATAGTTGTAGTTCTTAAATATAGAAAGATATATTTTGATAATAATATACTACATATACTATTACAAAATGAACTACTTACTTGTTTGTGATATCTGAATTTTTGGTGTACTCAGAGATTTAGAAGTGGTTTAGAAGTTTAATAATGATAATGAAAATCAATATAGATATCAATGATAATAAGGGATAATGATTGATGATAATTAATATAAATTAATATTATTAAGTCTAAGATCTAATCTTCAGACATAAAAGTATTTATACAAAATAGTAATAGTCTGTATAAGCTGTTTCCATTATATGATTAAAACTAGTATCTGGTAAGGCTATCATTTTTCATAGCAAATGTCAGGCTAATTTTAGAAGGCAACTAATTATATCACTATATTGATATGCTTATATTTTTATAAATACTGATCTTTATATGATGTATAATATATCATTAGAAACTTTTTGATAAATACTTTCTAACACAAGATTGATTATAGAAATTCATTTAGTTGTTCTTGAAATAATAGCCAATGAAACTTGTAGTTACTAATGATCTTATATTTTAGTAATCTGTTATTACTTTTATATATATGAATAGCCCTTATATTTGGGACTTTCCAGTGCAACTTGGTTTGTAAGAATTAGTCTACTGGTTGTAGAAATACAAGATGAATGAAGTATGTGATAATATACTTTGGATTTTATCAGAAATTATTAATTAGAACTTTATAGGATTGTTATGAAATGAAGAAGCTCTTGTCCATGAATTAATAGATAATTGGGATAAAGTATAATATATACTAGAAGAAAATAAGTGAGAGCAAATAAGCTTAGTATTATCTAAAGTGGATAATAAATATAATTGGTTAGCATATAATATAAGATGTAAGTCCTTTAAACTTCAAATATATGTAGTTAGAAGCTCAAAACTGTAATGCTTTGATATAATACTATTAAAATATATAGTTATAGAGAAAGATTTATTTTTATTAATAATTTTAAATATATAAACATTAATATCTTGAATAATAAAGATAATCTTGAGAAATCAGCTGTTGTTATAGTAACTACAAGTCAAGTTTAAGACTGAACTTCAGTAGTAATTTAAATAATAGCTTTAGTAAAGATTATAAAAAGATTTATTATAAGTTTAATATGAAGATAATGTTAGAGTTGTAAAGTATAAGATTATATTTTTCTATTTCTTTTTTTATTTTTATTTTCCATATTGGAGGTTTAGTGTGACATCACAATCACAACTGTCACAAGTTACATAATATTGTTATAGCAACAGTTATATAGTTACATAGTTTTTTTTTAAATCAACAATTTATTACACAGAGCATAAGAGCAGACTATGGTAGTTACAATGTAACTATGTACAGGGAGAGCAAGACTACATGAAAATAAGAGAAAGAGAAGAGAAAATAAAATAAATATGAAGAAAAGGGAAAAATAAAACTACAAAGAGTTTAACTATAAGATATACTTATAACAAACTAGGTAATGTCATTTGAGAAAGCAAATGCATTGTGGTTTCGTTCAAGGAACATGACAAAATGGGTGATGGAATTCCTTTGTGAATTCCAGTACTTGTTGAATCTCTTGCACTCATATAGTATATATTGTCTTGATTTAATGGGATACTGATCATACAGACACTTAAATTCTTTGTTTGGGAAAAATCTAAGTCTGTATTCACCTATTGGTGCATGGTTAGTGATAGCTCTAGTAGCTCTTACACAAAGAGAGTTAGAATGGCTGAAGTTTTGGAGCCATGGGCTACCCTTGATATATGATAGTTCAAGCAAATTATTGTCTCTATCTACGAGGTCGAGGAACTGGTTACCCTTCAGATCAGACACTTGGAACATCATTTTCCATTTGTTGGTGAGATTGTCACATTTGAGTTTCCTGCTAAAGTCCTAGGAGAGCTTGTTGGGATATAAAGGAGTCAGTCTAATGGATTTGGTTTTAGAGTCGACAGCTTTGTAAAGGCGCCAATTGGAGTGACTTGGGCAATCCCAAAACTCGATGTGGTTGTCTGGGTGATAGGAGAAGAAATAATGAAGCTCTCTTAGAATGGCAACCACATGCTTTTGGAAGGGATGGAAAGACAGATCAAATATTTTTTTTGCTGCATGGATTGAGTCTATTACAATGATGATTTTAGAGATGTAGTTAATGCTAGTAGCTTGGTTGATACCACATCTGATTGTGACAAGCTTAGCTTCAATACTCATGACATTTAGAGCATGGTATAGGGTTTTTGTGATGGGTTTATTCCTTATATAGATGTGAGCGATGGATGTAGCAACGTTGTTTTTAATGCTAGTATCCAATATGACAAGTGTGGTCAAAGAGGCATCTGACAATTCAATGGCTATTTTGTCAAGTTCTTAAACTCAAGAATTAATACTATGACTTGCCTGTTTACTAAAGGGATGGAAAGAGAAACGATTAGCATGGGTATCTATGATTCTATGACTGGGAAACAGTTCTGTGTTGATGGGATCAAAAGAAGGAAAAACCTCATTAAAGTGATTATCCATGTCTACCAAATGGCCTTTGATAAGACCATGCTGCCTTCTTGTTAAGGAATTGAGTGAAAGAGGGTGTTGACAAAGGAGGAATTCATTACACAAGCTCATAAGAAAGCATAGTATGTGGTTGAAAAGGAGTGAATGCATCTTGAGTTGAGATCTGCCTCTAATTTTTTGTAGGTAGAGGTTGATGGGAGTAAGACCAGCGATGGCAATGTTTTGAAGCCACCTACTATCCATAAGGCCACTCTTCTTTGTATTTTGTTCATAATCTTCAGTAGATATGAAAGAGAGGCTTTGTTGTAGTATCATAATTGGAAGTCATAGAGAGCAACCAGCATGGCGCAACATCTGTAGAGTAAACATTTTTGACAAGGGTTCAAACCTCTAGTGGAGTTGCCAAGAATCTTCATGCATTTGATTGTTGAAATTGCCTTATTTACAAAGAAGTTAATATGGCTATGAAAAGATAGTTTTCTATCAAAAATAAAACTAAGGTATTGCCAGGATATCTTGGGAGATAAAATTGGGCCGCCTAGAGTGAAAGATTGAGTGGAGGAGAGCTGAAGACACCATGCACCCTAGAGAAGTGGAAAACTTTGGTTTTTGAATGTTCAATATAAAGACCAAATTTGGTGAGAAGATTAAGAGCTACATTGTAACTATAGAAAATGTGAGCATTAGAAGATTCAAAAGACTTGCTTTGGGTAACAAGCAAGCTGTTGTTAACAAATGAAAGTAAAGAAATCTGAAGATTGAGATTTTTAAGATGTTTTTTTAAGATGTGAAGGAAAGGAGCTAAATACAAAGCTGAAAGGATGGGGGATAGGGCTGAGCCTTGGCCCACACTGACATCAACATCAACAAAATAAGAAGAGAAATTATTTCAAACATATTGTATTTTCCTATTGATAAGATAACTGGAAAAAAATTTGACAATGCTTGAATCCAAACCTGTTTTCTTAAGAATGAGAGAAAGGTGGTGGTGGTTGAGGGAAGGGAAAAATTGGGAAATGTTGAAGGCAAGAGTGCTGGTAGACAAATTTTTGACCCAACCCATACGAATGAAATGGATGAGTATGACACCCATATCAGTTGTGGATTTGAACTTGAGGCCACCAAGTTGACTGTAGTGAATGATATTGTTAGCGACCACATGAAGTTGGATTCTGTTGCTGATGACTTTTTCGATGAGTTTTCCCAATGTGTTTAGGAGGATGATAGGTCTAAACAACTTGGGAGAGTCATAGGATAATTTGTTAGGTTTGGGGATAACAATAGTTAATAAGATCTTGAAGTGTGATGGTCAATGGCCCAATTCAATACATATGTTTGTAATGGCGACAACATTTCTTAAGCATGTACTGTCTTTGAGGATAATTTTGAGATATCTCCATGACAGCTTGTTAGAGCCTGAAGTGGATGAATTGTTGCATTTGAGCAAAGAGCTAGCAAACTCTTCTTCTGCAAAATGTGTCCAAGACAAGGACAAAAACAACCCTAACTCATCTAAAACATCATAATCTACAGGGCAATGCTAAGCTATGTTAAATATAGAATGTAACACTTGCCAAAGATCATCCAATACAAGGTATGGTTAGCTATTGAATTTGATAGCTTCAGGGGTGGGAAGCTTTCATTTGTTGACCCAATTCATAGGCTCCTATGGCCCTCATTTTTTGTTGGTTATTTCATTGATTTTGAAGTTGAAAAATATCTTTTTGGTACTCTTTACTGTTTTGCAAAAGAATTTCCAGTCTTCAAGACTCTTCAACAATCTATATTTCTCAAGCTCACTGCTACAGTTATCATTCCACCAACTCTTGGAGTGCCTCATGATATTGGTGAGTTTTGCATTTCTGTTCCATGCCTTGTCTACATTATTAGAAAGTTTGTTGACAACGTTTTCTAACATATGAATATCTGAGAGATTCAAGACATTCAAGTTCTTAAGATGGTGTCTTCTATGAACTGGGCTTCTTCATTGCTATCTTTCTTGATGGTGCTTTTGCATGTATTGATGACTTCTTCTGAAATGGAGATGGTGACAGTTAAGGGAGCATGATCAGATGAGAGACATCACTCAGAAGAAATGGAATGGTTGTTGAGGGTGGGGGATTTGTATTGGATGAACATAAGATCAATGGTCAAGTTTGAATCATTGATATTGTCTGCATATCTGGTAGGTATTTGGTTAGTAGGGACTAACAATGATAAGTTAAAGGAGTCTGCTAAAATAATTAGGTTATCACTAATGGATGAATGATGCGGAAAGGAGGAATCCCATAAACTGTCCCTGATGTTGAAATCTCCTGTCATAATGAGGAGATTACAAAAGTTAACTTCAGTATCCTTCAGATACTTTAAAGCAGAATAGGAGGCATCTGAATATATGTTCATGAGCTAGAAAAGTTTACCATTATTAAATAAAGAGGTAAGTAGAATGTTTCTGTGGTCAATAATGTCTTTTCAAAAAGAGAAACAAAAGGAGAATAGTCTAATATTGATGTAAGCAATGACTCTCAGGTAATCAGACTTAGAGGTGTTGGATCTGATGAATGTTAACCAATTAGGATGGTTAACTATGCCAACAAGGGTATCTCCTTTACAGTTTGAAGAGCTGGGGATGGAGCGAATAGAAGACTAAGAGAGTTCTTGAATGAAGATGATGTTAAAGAAAGAGTTTACTTCTAAGATAGTGTTGATAAGAAGAGAGTTTTTATAAACATTTTGAGAGTGCTGATGTTTATAAATGAACGAATTGATTCCTTGTGGTTTTCATGTAGTTTGGCATATTCCTTACTGTGCTACTCTTTGTTGAAACAATGTTTCCAGAATAGACAGTTGGTAGAGTCTGCTTGATGCTTGCCCTTGCAGTGGGAGCATTTGAAGGAATGGGGACAAGACTCACCTTTCTTTGTTTTAAGTTTAGATGGGTTAATTTTGTTATTGGCCTTACAGCACCATGTGAATTCTCTATGGTGGATGGTTTGATACAAGCCATTACATTTGATGCACTTTACCCCTTGGATTCTACAAATGCCTGTATTGTGGCCCCACTTCCAGTAATTTTTATACTGGGGAACACCTGGATTCATGTTGGCACCACGAATGGTAGTGATGAATCTTCCTATATTGAACCTTTGGTTGATGAGGGATTTGGCTTTAGAGCCACTTTAAGCATCCCAGATGTCAATTCATATGATGGCCATGTTAGATTTCAGCAAAACCTTGATTATTCTCAGTTTGGAAGCTAAGACAATGTCATTGAAGATGTGGATATTCTTAAAACCTCTCTCAATGTCTTTTGATGTAATACATGAGTTGGTAACTTCAAACAGGTAGGGGATGCCAACAATCTTCAGGTATGACTTGGATTGAGATAGTTGAGAGGATTAAACTTAGTCAGTGTCAATATTAGATGCACTCTTGACATACTTTTTGACAGCTTGTAAGTCTGAGAGAGAAGCAATATTGTTAGTAGTTATGATAATGTGTTTACTGTCAATGTGTATGTAATCTGCCATAATGTAGAATTTGATGTTCTTGAGCATTTGGTTATGCTCTCACAAAACTTGCCAATCTTGTCCTTTCCGATAAACTTGTTCCAAACACTGTTCTTGCTCTCATCCCAATATTAGTTCAAATTTGCATCGCAAGAAAGTTTCCTGGTTGATATTAATGACATGCATACTCAAATCCTTGATAAAGTTGTTAGCATCATTGTCTTTTATCGGGACAATGACCTGTTTACAGAATAAGCCTTTGGTAGTCATACTGATTTTTGGCTTGAGTTTGTCCTGGCCACTGATGATTTTTTGTACAATTTCAATTTTTTTGTTTTGGAAGTTAGAAAAGGTTTCCTTAATTTTAAGTGTTTTCCTGGCAATATTAGTGGAGTTAGGTTGTCTAGCCAATACCTGCACATAAGATTTAGGTCCTTGATTGACAGGTTGTGGTTTTTTGAAATATTTCGAGATTTCATTTACTTTCTTAGCTGATTTCGCCAGGATGGGAGGGAGAAGGCTGAAACATATGGGGAATGAGATGTGTTTGAGTCCTTGGATTGGGTGGCTTCCTTCACCACTTGAGGGCTGAACTTTGATTTAACATTATTGTCAAGTTCACAAACAGTGGACTTAGTTTCTTTCTATTTTATTTTTCACTTTCACTTTCATTTTGTTTTATTTTCTTGTTTTTCTATTTTTAGAACATAGGGTTAGGGTTATATCACAAGACAAAAAAGAACAAAGTAGAAGGATCTAGAACAAATGACATCATACAACATGGACACTACATGTTAGCCTCATGTACTATACATGGTTGTTTAGAATAGGTTGCACAGTAGTGAGCACGGACCATTGGTAGTAGTATATAAGGTAGATTAGTTTGTAGAGAGATCTCTATTGAGTTCTCTTGTGTTACTCAATACAAGAGTTATTCTATTATCTGACTCTAAGGACTTTAGTTCATAACAGTTATTTTTGAAGGATCGATTAGTGCCATCAACAGTTAAGCTATCCCACTGAGATGAATAGAGGGCTGTGATGAACTCCCATGCTGCTTTGCTTAAACCTTCAAAGTCCTTGATATTGTTAGCTTTATTGCCATCAATGCCTTTACTAAGGATATATTTCTCTATTCTGGAGAGCGATTCCTTGATATTCTTGATGTCCAAACTAAGATGTTCCATAGAGCTGTGTAGAGAAATTGCCCTAAACTCACTGTTCTAAGAGTCTGGGTCTAGAGGTCAATTGATGTTATAATTTAAATAAACATTGATTATAGTTACATAGTTATGAGAGAACATAGTGGAATATTTTAAAATAATAATATCATATAATATGCTTAACACATGTTGACCTATGGCTTACACATAGTCTTTAGGATAGGCTAGATGCAATAGTAGCATGAACTATTTAGTATAAAAGGTAGACAACTTTGTACTAAGAACTTTATTAAATTTTCTTTTAATAATCCAATCCAAAGTTCTACTTCTGACTTTAACTCTAAGTCTTAAGTTATAACAGATAATATATTATAGTCTTGCTTATTAACATTATTATTTCAAATATTTCTATTATGGCAATATCATATATCAGTTTACTTATGCTGAAGATATATCTCCACAGTGATACTATATTCTCTATCTCTATAAAATAAACCTGTCTTTTATAATGGCTATCCTTCTTACAACATGTCCTTGTGGTAGTAATGCAACAATCTGGATTTTATATATAATTATAATTATATACAAAAGTTATATAATTAGTTATATCATATTATTGAGTATATATTACATAGTTATCTAAATAATTATATTTTCTCTGTAATATTTCTTTACTCTTATATTAAATATCTTTTAGAAGCAATTTATACTTGCTAAAGATATCTACAAATATAATATAGAAAACAAAATAAAAAAGTAAAACTAGTGATATGAATATAAAGAATCAGAAAGAATCAGAAATAGTACTATATAAATAATTGATCTTAGTTTCAACAAATAATGTTACATCTAATCTATTTGATAAATAGTTATAATTTTGGGTCAAAGGAGTTTGGAAAAAGAAAAGATAAGTGTGGTATAAGTCTAAGTTAATTATTAGACTAAGAAACTGGATATAATGGCTAAGTTTTTAAATATAGAAGTATTAATCTAATAATATTCTACTGCTATGCATACTCTGAGTTATTGGGCATTGCAGAAGTTGTTATTCAAAACTTTATAAGATTGATGAAGAATATAGAGTTTAGTCCTTGGGTTAATAAATAATTGGGATAGAATGTGATTCATACCAGAAGAAAATAGTAAGAGTATGAATATTATATCATATGTGATAGTATTATAACATTAAGCATTTCTTGTTTGATGTTTGAATCAAGTGAAGTTCTTTTAGACTTATATCAATATAAATAAAGAAATAATATCAAATTAAAAGAAATAAATAAGAAGAAAAGAAAATTGGAATAAAATATAAAAATTCAGAGCATATTATGATAGTATACCCTGTAAAAATCTATCTCTAAAGAAACTTAGTCCTGCTTTTTCTTTTTATATTTTGCCTCATTTCTTTTCAACTTTTTTAAATATTTATCCTCAAATTTACTATCAACTCTTTTTTTAATCTTCTTTTTGAATTCTTTTACTAACTCTATTTCATTTTCTAATCTATCTAATCCTTTCCAAGTATCTTTTTTTACTATATATATATATTTTACCTTTTAAAATACTTTGGTTTTCTTCTTACCTATTAAAATTATAAAATAATAAACTTGGTTTCATTTCATTTTTACTTTATTTTCTTATTTTCTTTTATTTTTACTTTTCTTTACTTTAAACTTAGATAAAAGATATAATATAATATCATGGGTGAAATTTATATAAGTCACAGAATTGTTACATATGTCATGGTTATAGTCACACAATCAGATGACACAGAAAAGAATGTAGAAGATTCTGGAATAGATAATATTATATAATATGATAGTAACATATTGGTCTTATAAAAAGTATATATACTTTAGGATAGGTTAGTTGTAGTGTGTGTACAGACCATGGTTTGTAGTATATAAAATAGACTAGTTTATACTTGGAACTCTATTGAGTTCTTTTGTATTACTCAATATGAAAGTCATAATATTACTTTTCTTCTATTCAAAATAATTTCAACTTTATATTTTTTCTCCTTATCTATCTTTACTAAATGAGATAAAAACTTCTAATATCTCTTTATTTGCCCTGATATATTGTTATTCTACTCACATTTACTATTGAATAAATTCTCATTGACACTAGTAACTTAAACTCCATCATGTTCTTTAATTTTATAAGACTTCACAAATCTTTCTATTGTTATGGGATGCTTGAATACTAACAATTTTTCTTTTTCTTTTCTTTTATTTTCTGATTTTATATTGATTTTCTTTTTCTTTTTCTTTTATTTTTATTTTGAATGATGAAAAGGCACATGACATTGTAGTCACATGATATGTCACATGATGTGACATCATAGGCCTAGAACATGGTAGAAGGACCTAGAAGATGATGTCAGAGCACATATATACAACATGGTGGCCTTGAGGTGAATATAAGGTTGTAGCATAAACTATAGGGCAGGCTTAATTATTAGTAGCACAGACCAGACATGTTTTGTATAAATAGGACTCTAATTTAGCAGAGACTCCTTATCGAGTTCTCTTGTGAACTTTC
>Ga0157358_1000196_pt1 | contig 24095 bp, 27 predicted proteins | sample AttcapACBM2_FD_111484 | JGI IMG/M metagenome (GOLD analysis project Ga0157358, IMG submission 111484) | Fungus gardens microbial communities from leaf cutter ant in Botucatu, State of São Paulo, Brazil - Atta capiguara ACBM2 | ecosystem: Host-associated > Fungi > Mycelium > Unclassified ... | reverse complement strand
GTTCTGAGTGGTCAGGGACATGATGTTAGTATTGATAACGGACATAATCGTTTCCTTAAAGTTTAACCAGGGTTCGGATACGGCGCCAGGATGCCCGTCACCGTCTGTATTATTTATCGTCACACCCTGAAAAAACTTTAAACAGTTTTAGCATAAAACCTGCACAAAACGGCTTATTCCTCCACATACGAACGATATCAATGGGTTACCCGGATGATTGGCTGAAGCATCGCTAATATTTCATCAACAGCACAAAATGAATTTACACATTTAAATGTTTAAATATAATGGCAGCTCTTATTACCTGAGCGAGTGGAATTATGAGCAAGCAAACCCTGTTTACGCCTTTGCAAATTGGCGATCTGACCTTACGTAACCGTATCGTGCTGCCGCCGCTGACGCGTTGCCGCAGCGACCAGCCGGGCAACGTGCCGGGCGAGATGATGGTGGACTACTACCGCCAGCGCGCCAGCGCCGGTTTTATGATCACGGAAGGCACGCAGATTGAACCGCGCGGGCAGGGCTACGCCTGGACGCCAGGTATCCACAGCGCGGAGCAGATTGCGGGCTGGAAAAAGGTCACCGCAGCCGTCCATCAGGAAGGCGGAACAATTTTTTGCCAGCTGTGGCATGTGGGACGCGTTTCACATAGCGAACTGCAACCGGGCAAGCAGCCGCCGGTGGCGCCGTCTGCCGTGCCTGCAACGGGCGTACGCGTCTTTATCGAAACCGGACCGGGCGAAGGCATCCTGACCGCGCCGGATGCGCCGCGCGAACTGACCACCGCCGAAGTCAAAGAGATTGTCGAGCTGTACCGCACGGCGGCGCAAAACGCGAAGGAAGCCGGGTTTGACGGCGTTGAGCTGCATTCAGCCAACGGCTACCTGATCAATCAGTTTATTTCCGAACACAGCAATTTCCGCACCGATGAATATGGCGGCTCGCTGGAAAACAGGCTGCGCTTCCTGAAAGAAGTTACCGAAGCGGTCAGTTCCGTGTTTGGCAGCCATCGCGTCGGGGTACGCTTTGCACCGCTGTTTACCAGTACGGATGAAGAGCGGGTTTACCTGGGCCTGGTGGAAAGCGATCCGCAGACTACCTACACCGTAGCGGCAGAGATGCTGAATACGCTTGAGATCGGTTATCTGTCAATCGCAGAAGCCGACTGGGATAACAGCCCCGATCTGCCGGAAACCTTCCGCATTGCGCTGCGTAAAGCCTGGCGCGGGCCAATTATCTATTCCGGCCGCTACACCCAGGAAAAGGCAGAACACGTGCTGCAACAGGGCTGGGGCGATCTGTTTGGCTTTGGCAGAACCTTTATCGCCAACCCGGATCTGCCGGAACGCTTTCGCCACGGCTATCCGCTGAACGCCGTGGATGCCGCTTCGCTATATGGCGGCACGCGTAAAGGGTATACTGACTATCCTTTTTACGGTTCCTGATTTTGTGAGGCTGGATGACCCCTGAAAACGCGATGAAGCTGCTGGCCAATCCGACGCGCATGGCCGTGCTGGCCTGGCTGAAAAACCCTGATGAAGCCTTTGCCGGCTATAGCCAGCTGTATGACTTCGACCGTTACGGGGTGTGCGCCAGCCTGATTCAGGACAAGGCGGGCTTATCGCAGCCCGCCACCTCGCTCTGCCTGAAGGTGCTTCAGGAAGCGGGCCTGCTGGAGGCGAGCAAAGTCGGCAAGTGGACCTACTATCGCCGCTGCGAGCCGCGTATCCGCGAGCTTGCCGACACGATAGGTAATTTCCTGGGCGCGTTATAGTTTACGCGTCCGGTCTCGTCACGCGGCGGCGCAGCGTCCGCCATGAGTAAACCGCATTGAAAAGCACGATGGCGGCCGTCACGATAAACACCGCACGAAACCCCCAGTGAGCCGAAACCACCGCGCCCATCAGCGGCCCGGTAACGTTGCCAATATCGCGAAATGACTGGTTATAGCTAAAGATACGTCCGGCGACGCTATTGCTGACGTTATAGATCAGCAGCGTCTGTACCGCGGGCAGCAGCGCGCCGTCGGCCGCGCCCAGCAGAAAACGCAGGATCCCCAGTTGCAAAGGGGTCTGCACCAGCGACATCGGGATCAGTAGCAGCACGGAAACCACCAGCATGGCGATAAGAATACGCTCAGGCCCGATACGGTCGCCCAGTTTACCCAGCCGGGGCGCGCTGAGCAGCGCAGCGACGCCGGGCACCGAGGCAATCATTCCGCTGACAAACGCCAGATTCTGGATATCGCCAGCCAGATCCCGCACGTAGAGCGTCAGAATAGGCGCGATAGATCCGGTAGCAACCTGAATAATCAGCGTGGTGACAAACAGCGCCAGCACCAGCTTCGGCCGTTTTAAAGAGCTAAAAACGTCACGGGCGTGCAGCATATCTTTCTTCTGTACCGGCACGAAGGTTTCGCGGATAGCAAACAGCGTCATCAGGAAACAGAGAAACAGCACGGCGGCGGTAATAAAGAACACCGGGCGCAGGCCAAAGCTGTCGGCCAGCAATCCGCCAATCAGTGGGCCGATCAATGCGCCGCTAACCGCGCCCGTCGACAGCCAGCCCAGCGCCCAGCCGCTTCGCTTCCGCGGCACCTGAGTCGCTATCAGCGCGTTGGCATTGGGCACAAAACCGCCCAGCAGACCTAACAACGCCCGCAGCGCCAGAAACTGCCAGATGGAGGTGGCCATCCCCATCAGCACCATCACTATCGCCATGCCAAGCGCCGACCGCAACAGCATGATTTTGCGGCCTTTACGATCGGCCAGCCCGCCCCAGAATGGCGACGCGACAGCGGAAAACAAAAAGGTAATGCTGAATACCACCCCCGACCAAAGATTCAGCGACTGCGGATCGGTTACGCCAAGCTGCTCGACGTAAAGCGGCAGAAAGGGCATCACGAGGCTGAAGGCGACGCCGGTCAGAAAACAGCCGCACCAGGCGACAAAGAGGTTTTTTTGCCAGTTAATCGGGGAAGGGGAAGCATCGGTCACAGCCATAAGCGCAGCCTGGTCAGTTTGTTAGCAGACTAAGTATGCGCCTAAAGCGCACGACTTAATAGCACCCGCCGGGGAAAACGCGGGAGGATTGAGCCGTGGTTGAGAAACGGGCGGGGTCGGTTCCGCCCGGAGCATCAGTACAGAGAGGGTTCGCCTGCGGGGCGCGTTTTAAAGCGGCGGTGCAGCCACATATACTGCTCCGGCGCCATCAGCACGCCGTGCTCGACGACTTTATTCATTCGCGCGGCGGTAGCAGCTTCATCATCCAGCGGCATATTCTCTTCCGCCGGCAGGATCACCATCTCATAGCCTCTGCCGTGCGGTAAGCGACGCGGCACAAAAGGGATCACGGCGGGCTGGCCGCTGCGGATCAGCAGATAGCTGCCTTTGGTGGAAGCCGCTTTTTCCACGCCGAAAAAGGGCACGAACACGCTGCTTTTTGGGCCGTAGTCATGATCGGGCGCGTACCAGATAATATCGCCGTTTTTCAGCGCGCGGATCATGCCTTTCAGATCCTTGCGATCCAACATGCTTTTATTGGATCGCATTCTGCCCCAGGTTTGCAGCCAGTCCAGCAGCGCGTTGTCGTTAGGACGATAAACGCCGATACCGGGATTATGGATGCCGAAGATGCGGGCGCCCAGTTCCAGGGTCAGAAAATGCATCCCGATCAGCAGCACGCCTTTGCCTTCCTGATGCGCTTTGTCGATATGCTCCAGACCGCTGACCTGAAACCATTTGCTGATGCGCCAGTCAGGCCAGAACCAGGCCATGCCGGTTTCGATTAAGCCCATGCCGACGGATTCGAAGTTGCGAACCACCATCGCCTCGCGCTCCGCTTCCGGCATTTCAGGGAAGCAAAGTTCCAGATTGCGTCGGGCTACCGCCACGCGGCGAGTGATAAAACGCATGGAAAGACGACCCAGGCCGCAACCGAGGCGATAGAGCACGGGATAGGGCAACAGCACCAGCACGTAGAGCAGACCAATACCCAACCAGGTAAACCAATAACGGGGATGCAACAAAGCGCGCGAAAACTGAGGCAGCTGAGTCATGAGTTTCCAGATCGTAAAAAAGGGGCACCATTATGCTGCCCGGGATTTATTATTTATGACCTATTGTGCCATTTTTTGACAGCGAACTGAAATAATGCGTTGAGATTCAGAAGGTTTAAACACCAGCGCGCGGGCGCGCGCTGGTTAACAGGGACTACGAATTAAACAGCCCTTTGACTTCATGGGGTTCGCAACGCCAGTATTGCTCTGGCGCGTCCACCTTCGCACCCAGCTCGGCGGCGGCATGCCACGGCCAGCGCGGGTTATAAAGCATACCGCGAGCCAGCGCGACCATATCCGCTTCACCTTCCACCAGCACCGCTTCCGCCTGGCGCGGTTCGGTAATCAGCCCGACCGCAATCACCGGGATGGCGACTTCTTTTTTAATCGCCGCAGCGAAAGGCACCTGATAGTTCGGGCCGACGGTGATTTTCTGCTGCGGTGCCAGGCCGCCGCTGGACACGTGGATATAGGCACAGCCTTCCGCCTCCAGCGCTTTGCTCAGCGCGATGGACTGCGCCAGATCCCAGCCGCCGTCTACCCAGTCGGTAGCGGAAATACGCACGCCAACCGGCTTGTCTGCCGGGAATACGCGACGCACCTCGCGGAACACTTCCAGCGTCAGGCGCATACGATTTTCCAGCGAGCCGCCGTACTGGTCTTCGCGCTTGTTGGAAAGCGGAGACAGGAACTGATGCAGCAGATAGCCATGCGCGGCGTGAACTTCCACCAGATCCAGACCAAGGCGATCGGCACGAACAGCGCTGTCGACGAAGGCCTGTTTGATCTCTTCAATACGTTCGAGCGTGAGCGCAACCGGCGCGTTATCGTCATCGCTGAAAGGCACCGCAGAAGGCGCGGAGGTCTGCCAACCGCCCTGTTCCGGCTGCAGGAAACCGCCGCCGCGCCATGGCACATCGGTAGAGGCTTTGCGGCCGGCATGGGCCAGCTGGATACCAATCGGCATCGTGGAATAGCTGCGTACATCCTGCAGCACGCTGCCCAGCGCCTGTTCGGTTTCGTCATCCCACAGGCCTAAATCCTGCGGCGTAATGCGGCCGGCGGCTTCAATGGCCGCCGCTTCGACAATCAGCAGGCCGGCGCCGGAGAGCGCCAGATGACCCAGATGAATGCGGTGCCAGGCGGTGGCTTTGCCGTGCTCGGCGGAGTACTGGCACATCGGTGCGATGGCGATACGGTTCTTAAGCGTTAACTTGCCCAGCTCGATTGGGGTAAATAGCTGACTCATGCAATATCTCCGTAAAAAATTAAGTCGGAACAGGCTAACTATAGGCGGATTTTTTTGTGATGTTGGTCCGGATATGCTTTTCCGCCTGTTGCAAGGCTCTAACTTTCCTGAGACAAATTTTTTACGCTGCGTCCCGATTTTGGTTTGCTTCTGGCGCTATTCAGGTATGATATCGCCCGCAAAATTTCTCAAAAGTCGCAGGAACGTACACCATGCCAGTGTTACATAACCTTGTTTCTAATGAAGAGCTGAAAGCGCGGATGCTGGCCGAGACCGAGCCGCGTACCACAGTCTCTTTTTACAAGTATTTCACCATTACCGATCCCAAAGCGTTTCGTGACGCGCTCTATATCGCCTTAACCAAACTGAAAGTGTTTGGTCGCGTTTACGTCGCCGCAGAAGGGATCAACGCGCAAATCAGCGTGCCGGCCAGCAATTATGAAGCGATGAAGACGATGCTTTACGCTTTCGACCCGGCGCTGGACAACCTGCGAATGAATATCGCGCTCGACGATGACGGAAAATCGTTCTGGGTGCTGCGTCTGAAAGTGCGCGAGCGCATCGTTGCTGACGGCATCGCAGACGAAACCTTCGACGCCAGCGACGTCGGCGGCTACCTGAAAGCGGGCGAGGTCAACGCCATGCTGGACGATCCGGATGCGGTCTTTGTCGATATGCGCAACCACTACGAGTATGAAGTCGGGCACTTTGACAACGCGCTGGAAATCCCGGCGGATACCTTCCGCGACCAGCTGCCGATGGCCGTGGATATGCTGCAGGACAGCAAAGATAAAAAAATCGTGATGTACTGCACCGGCGGGATCCGCTGTGAAAAGGCGAGCGCCTGGATGCGGCACAACGGTTTTGAGAACGTCTATCACATTGAAGGCGGCATTATCGAATACGCGCGTCGCGCACGCGAGCAGGGGCTGCCGGTACGCTTCAAGGGCAAAAACTTTGTTTTTGATGAGCGCATGGGCGAACGTATTTCCGATGATGTCATTGCGCATTGCCATCAGTGCGGCACGGCCTGCGATACGCACGTTAACTGCAAAAACGACGGCTGCCATCTGCTGTTTATTCAGTGCGCCAGCTGTGCGGAAAAGTATCACGACTGCTGTAGCCCAATCTGTATGGAAGAGCTGGCGCTGGCGCCGGAAGAACAGCGGGCGCGTCGCGCCGGTCGGGAAAACGGCAATAAAATTTTCAACAAGTCGCGCGGCTTGCTGAATATGACGCTAAAAATCCCAACGCCCGATAACTGAGTGACCGTCAGACAGCATTCAGGGCCGGTTTTACCGGCCTTTTTGCTCTTTCAGCCGGTAAGGCGGTAATTCCCCGTTTTCTCACTTTTTTGCTCCGCTAACATTGCGCTAACGTTTTGTCGTCTGCACATAGTTACAACATACTGAAAGCCCGTAAAGAATGTCAATCTGAGCAGCCAGTAGCGCATCAGCACGGCTTTTTCAGGCAGGGCGTCCTGCTGCCTTCCGGCCCCACAACGCGATACGCACAGTATTAAAATGGCTATTACAGCGATTTCTGTCACAAACTTGATAAAAAGAAGACTGTCGTATAGAGTAAATTCCCGTAAAGAAACGTTTTTAAGCGCCGTACTTTTAATCTTCGCTGCTTTATAGCTTTCATTCCCTTCTTTCTCTACAGGCTCCACCGGCAACGAAAGCTATGATGCTGCCAGTCATTCTCATTAAGGGGACTGCATGAGCACGCACTCAGAAAACAGACATAAAAAGCACTTCTGGCAGAAAAAACAGAAAGAACTCACCGTAGACGATATCACCATCGTGGATAACGACATGCTGAAGCGTGCCGTCGGCGCAGCCGCGCTCGGTAACGCGATGGAATGGTTCGACTTCGGCGTCTACAGCTATCTGGCCGTGACTATTGGTAAGGTCTTCTTCCCCGGCGGCAGTTCGGCGGCCCAGCTGCTTGCCGCCTTTGGTGCCTTTGCGGCAGCCTTTGTGGTGCGTCCTATCGGCGGGCTGGTGTTCGGGCCGCTGGGCGATAAAGTTGGACGGCAGAAAGTGCTGGCCGTCACCATGATTATGATGGCTATCGGTACCTTCTGTATCGGCCTGATCCCCAGCTATGACAGCATCGGTATTCTTGCGCCAATTCTGCTGCTGGTCGCTCGCCTGGTGCAGGGCTTCTCCACCGGCGGTGAATATGGCGGCGCGGCGACTTTTATCGCCGAATACTCTACCGATAACCGTCGCGGCTTTATGGGTAGCTTCCTGGAGTTCGGCACGTTAGGCGGCTATCTGCTCGGCGCAGGGCTGGTCACCGGCCTGACGGCGGCGATGCCGGAGGCGACGCTACTGGACTGGGGCTGGCGTATTCCGTTCTTTATCGCCGCGCCGCTGGGGCTGTTTGGTCTTTATGTCCGTCTGAAGCTGGAAGAAACTCCGGCGTTCCAGAAGCATATGGAAAAGCAGGACGCGCTGGAACACAGCAAGCCACGTCTGACGCTGCTGCAAATGCTGAGCAAATATCGCGCCCAGATGCTGAAATGTATTGGCCTGGTGCTGCTGTTTAACGTCTCCAACTACATGCTGACCTCCTATATGCCAAGCTACCTGACCGGTATCCTCGGCCTGAGCGAGATGAGCAGCCTGCTGCTGATCCTGGTGGTGATGTTTGTGATGATGCCGCTGACGCTGTTTTCCGGGCACTGGAACGATCGCCTGGGCCGTCGTCCGGTTATTTTAAGCGGCGCTATCGGCCTGATTGTGCTGGCTATCCCAAGCATGATGCTGATTGGTTCCGGTAATATGTGGCTGGTGTTCGCCGGGCTGATCATCCTTGGCGTGCTGCACACCTGCTTTAGCGGCTCGATGCCGGCCACGCTGCCTGCGCTGTTTGCCACGGATATTCGCTATAGCGCGCTGGCGATCGGCTTTAACCTGTCCGTTTCGCTGTTTGGCGGCACCACGCCGCTGATCACTACCTGGCTGGTGGAAACGACGCATAACCTGATGATGCCGGCTTACTATCTGATGGGCGCTGGCGCAATCGGCGTGATCACCGTCTTTACCATGCGTGAAACGGCACGTAAGCCGCTGACCGGTTCAGCGCCTGCGGTTGGCAGCGAAGCGGAAGCGCACAAGCTGGTGAAAAAACTCCGTCTGCGTCAGCAAAAGAAAGATGCGGCGGCGTCGGTTAAATAATATTTCTCGCCGTTATCAGATGACGGCTGGAAATAATTAGCGTTATGGAAAGGCGGCATTTAACGATGCCGCCTTTTTTATTTATAAGCGGGAAAGTGAGAAGGGCGTTAAATCAAATTCTGCGGTTTTTCCCTGAGCAAATTGCGCGGCGATTTCACCCAATACCGTGGCGAATTTAAATCCGTGTCCGCTTAGCCCGCTAATAATCAACCTGTCTGCTCCCAGCGTATCGATAATAAAATCTTCGTCCGCCGTATTATCGTAGGTACAGGCTTCACCACGCAGGCAAACGCCTACGCCGGGTAAAAACTGCCGTAAAAATCCGAAGAGTTCGCTGCCGTCTTCAGCAACGGCGCCAAAAGGCTTACGTTGTTCCGGCGCGCTAATCGGCTGACCGCCGTTGTGCTTGCCGATTTTGATCGCGTTGTTTTCAGCAGGAAATCCATAAAAATGGGTGCCGTCCGGCATTTCCACGGCAAACGCGGGAAACTTATTATTTTCACTGTAGCGGCCGTCCGCCTGATGCCAGGCAAAGACTTTTCTGACAGGGGTGACGGGCAGTTCCGGCAGCAGCGTTTTGATCCAGGTTCCGGCGCTCAGCAGCAGCTTTTTGCCCCGGAAGGCGCCTTCCGGGGTCTGGACGACTTGCAGGCCGTCACGCTCCTCCAGCCCGGTGACCGCGCAGTTAAACAGCTGCGCGCAGCCCGCTTCTTTGCACAGGCGGATCAGGTGACGAATAGCCAGTTCGGATTTCAGATAGCCGGACTGCGGCTCGTAAATCCCCGTATAGTTTTCAGGGACGGCCAGCTGCGGCCAGCGCCGCATGGCATCTTCACCGCTGAAGATCTCCACCGGCAGGCTATAGGTTTCGGCGCTCTGCCGCACGTTGCGGATAAATTCGGAACGATCAGGCGCAAGATTCAGCACGCCGCTGCGCTGCATAATTCGCTCGCCGCACTGCTGCTCCAGCTCGTCCCACAGCTGCTGAGCGCGCAATACCATCGGCACGTAGCGGGCGCCTTCGCCGTAAGCGTGGCGAATTAAACGCGTGTCTCCATGATGGCTGCCTTCGCGATGGGGCGGATGCGCCCGATCGATCATCAGGACATTCAGTCCCGCCTGGGTGGCGTACCAGCCGGCCGCTGCACCTACCGAGCCGCTGCCCACCACAATTAAGTCATAAACCATCAGTACCTGGCTCCATCGGTTATACAGGCAGGCAGAATAGCAAAATGCGGCTGGAATGAAAAAAAATGCGGCAGAAATGAAAAAGGCACCCATTTGGGTGCCTTCAGGCCAACGCGGACGAAATTAGTGCTTTTTGTAGTCGCGATCCTGATATTCAGTAGCTTCTATCTTCGCTATGCCAGCTTCGAGAATGGAGATAAATTGTCTGGCAACATCGGTGGTCAGCCAGTAGGTCTGGCCCACTTCAGCTTCATCGTCTGGCTGTTCATTTGATGAAAGTGAATGCAGACGGATCATCATAGCATCGTAGCTGTCTACGGTACTGATATCCCACCCAACGAGGGGATGTGTCTGGATAACCTCTTTGTTTCTGTCCATTATAACCCCCTTATTACTCGTGTTAACAATGACAACGAAGTGATTTATCGAGGTTCAATGCGGCTTTTTTTCATAGAACAGGAAAATTATAACAGAAATTCCAATGTTCGCAGAATGAAATGTCGATCTGAGCCGATTGCCTTTAATTGTTACGGGATTGCGTACGCAGAAACTAAGAGCGGGTGCTCCCGATATAATAAATATCGGCAGCGAAATAACAATACTTGAGTAAATATTATTCACCCGGCTCGTTTGGCTAACTCATCGGCCAGCGCGGCGAAGTGCTGCCGCTTATTTTCATCATAATCTGAACGGGTCGCTTCCAGACGAAGCTTGTCGACCAGCCGCAGCGCGGCCTGTTCATCCAGGCACAAAGAGAGAGAGGAGAAAGCAACTTCCAGCACGCTCAGGCGGCGCTGTTGATCGGCGATCAGCGCCAGCAGCTCGCCAAACGTCATCGCTTCTTCAGGATTTTCAACATTCATGGCAGACCTCTTAGCCAGCGGCAGCAACGCATATTTGGTCACTCTACTATAGCCAGATTCCGTCAGGAGCAAAGAGGGGAGAAAAGAAAAAAGCCGGACGGCGAAGCCCGGCAAAAAACGGAAAGACCACGGGACGTCGATCAGTCGGTGATAAACCAGTCGTCGGCGCTTTCCCAGGTTTCCTGCAGGATATCGGTAATCTGGTCTTTTGCCTCTTTACCGCCGCCCATCACCGTCAGATTATTGGCTGCGGCGTAGCGTACCGAAACGCTGTGGGCGGATTCAGGAAATTGTTTGTCGATTCGCTTGCTCAGCTCGGCGCTCAGCGCATCGATGGCGCCAGCGGGCAGCGAGGTGGTTCTTGCTACAGTGACTTCAATACGCATAAAAGCCTCCGATGAATTCACTGTGAATATATACAGTAAGATCGGCGGAAGCAATCATTTTGTCTGAATTACAGCTCGACGCGCCAGTTCAGCGTTTCGCCAGCCAGGAACGGCACCAGCGTGTCTTCGCCCAGCGTGACGCTCTCCGGCACCGTCCACGGCTGACGCACCAGCTTCAGCGTGCCTTCATTCAGCGGCAGGCCGTAGAAGCGCGGGCCGTTCTCGGAACAGAACGCGGCGAAATGCGCCAGCGCGCCCAGCTCTTCAAACACGGTGGCGTAGGCGGGCAGGGAAGAAGGGGCATTAAAGACGCCTGCACAGCCGCAGCTGGCCTCCTTACGATGACGCAGGTGCGGCGCGGTGTCCGTTCCCAAAAAGAAGCGTTCGTGGCCGCTGGCGACCACTTTGCGCAGCGCTTCCTGATGCACGTTGCGCTTCAGGATAGGCAGACAGTAAAGATGCGGACGCACGCCGCCCACCAGCATATGGTTACGGTTGAACATCAGGTGCTGCGGGGTGATGGTGGCGCCAAGCAGATGATTGCCTTCCTGCACGTACTCAGCGGCTTCTTTGGTGGTGATATGCTCAAAAACCACTTTCAGCGCCGGATAGCGGTTGCGCAACGGCTCCATCACGGTTTCGATAAAGCGTGCCTCGCGATCGAAAATATCGATGTGCGCATCGGTCACTTCGCCGTGGATCAACAGCGGCATGCCGATTTTCTGCATCCGCTCCAGCACGGTGGCGATGGCATCGATATTGGTCACGCCGTGGCTGGAATTGGTGGTCGCATGGGCGGGATAAAGTTTGGCAGCGGTAAACACGCCTTCGCTAAAGCCTTTCTCGACCTCGTCCGCAGCCAGCGAATCGGTCAGATAACAGGTCATCAGCGGCGTAAAACGGTGGCCTTCCGGCACGGCGGCCAGGATGCGATCGCGATAGGCCACGGCGGCGGCTACGCTAACAATCGGCGGCACCAGATTAGGCATAACGATTGCCCGACCGTTGACCTCGCTGGTGAAGGGCAGCACGGTTTTCAGCATCTCATCGTCTCGCAGATGGATATGCCAGTCGTCAGGGCGGCGGATAATAAGTTGCTGAGGGTGTGCAGTCATGAACAGGCTCCGGCAGAAGTGAAATCGTATGGCGCGATTTGGCCGGGTATCAAGGATAAAGGGAAAGCCAAACGTTTGCACCTGCTTTGTGAGGGCGGCAGCGAAATGGGTCAGGGTTTCCCATAGCGTTTGCACCTGCTTTATAAAGGCGGCGGAGAAATAAATCAGGGTTTCCCGCAGCAATTGGGAAACCCTGAGGTGTTAATCAGTAAATGGGATCACCAGCTCGCCAGGCTTCACTACCAGACCTTTAGCGAAACGCTTCGCCATCGACTCCGCCTTGCTGCGATCGGTGCTGAGCAGGTAAGCCGGCTTCTGATTGAAATACTCTTTCAGCGACTGATTCAGGTAGGGCGTCAGCGTATTCAGCACGCCCTGCATTTTCGCGGGCTGCGCCTGGACGTCGGTCAGCTGCATATCTTTCAGGAAGATTGCCCCCTTTTCCTTATCGAAAACAGGCTGCGCCTTCATGGTCAGCAGCATTTCCGCGTGCTGTGGGCCGAACAGCGAGCTGATGTCCACGGTAGCTTTACCGGTCAGCGTGACTTTGTCCGCCTCTTCGCGCCCGATTTTGCTGTTGAGATCGGTCAGGACAATATGGGCATCGACCAGCCCGGCCACGCCAATCTGCTTTTCATAATTATTATGCTTTTGCAGCGCCTGGTTTACTTCCTGCTCGCTGACGGAATATTGAGTCAGCTTGTTGCAGCCCGCCAGGCTCAGCGCCAGCATCAGGGCCATCGCGCCCCGCATAAGATTGTTCATAGTGCTCCTCGTCACGTTATGACGTCAGTTACCCCTTCTGACGCGCTGCGATAGCTTGCCCGACAAATGACAAAGAGTCACCCGGCTGGTGGGAAAAGTTGTGACGAAATAAGGCGGGGCCGTGAAAACGGCCCCGGAAGATCAGGCAGCCACGGAAGAAAGCAGATTGATCTGCGTCTGTTTCGCCATATTGTCGCGATAGTCAGCCACGCGGCTGGGATAGTCGACGCCCGCTACCAGGGTCAGGGAACGCAGCACCGGGAAAAGGTGGATATCATCCAGCGACAGCTCGCCGTTCACCGCGTTGGGCTTCACAATCAGCTTGTCGAGCTTGCGCAGATCGTCATTGATATTTTTAATAAAGCCTGCGGAATGCTGCCTCAGCTCGTCAAAGCTGCCGACGCTGGCTTCTTTTTTCTCCGTGAAGTAGCGGCGCGCTTCGGGCGTGGCGAACTCGGCAAAGGATGCCGTGGCGATGCGAGGCAGCAGCAGCTTGTTCAGATAGCTGTTAACGTGACGCAGCCAGTCGCTGATCGCGGGATTAGGACGGCCCGTCAGCAGCGGCTCGCCGTCGCTTTTATCAACAAAGGCGACGATATCCAGGCTTTCCGGCATGCAGCTGCCGTCTTCTTTCATCAGGATCGGCGCCATTTTTTGTCCGATCAGCTTCTTCGGCGTTTCTTCATCGTCATTCAGCATCACCACCAGTTCGACCGGCAGGTTTTTCAGGCCAAAGATCATGCGTGCCTTTACGCAGAACGGACAGTGTTCGTAAATAAACAGTTTCAAAAGTGCCTCCTTACAGCGATAAAGGTAACGGCAAATACCATTAACCTTCTTAATGTATGCAGGGAGTATGGAAGAGAACGGCTGACAGGGCAAACCGGTGCGCCAGCTATCGTGCGTTTCAGCCGTTTCCGCCATTCACAACGGGAATATTTCCCGGCATTATTTTACCCGACTGCAATCAGGCGGTTATAGTAAAAAGACGTGCCGTCGACGCAACGCGGCGCTTTTATTTATGATCGGCTGAATTCAGGAGAGAAGATGTTTGGCTATCGTTCCGCAGCCCCTAAAGTGCGCCTGACTACCGACAGGCTGGTCGTGCGCCTGGTACACGAGAGAGACGCCTGGCGTCTGGCGGATTACTATGCGGAAAACCGGGCGTTTCTTAAGCCCTGGGAGCCGATTCGGGATGAAAGCCACTGCTATCCTTCCGGCTGGCAGGCGCGGCTGGGGCTGATCACCGATATGCATAAGCAGGGCAACGCCTACTATTTTGCGGTGATGGATCCGGACGAAAACGAAGTGCGCGGCGTGGCCAACTTCAGTAACGTGGTGCGCGGCTCGTTTCACGCCTGCTATCTGGGCTATTCGCTGGGGCAGAAATGGCAGGGACAGGGCATGATGTTCGAGGCGCTCCAGTCGGCTATTCGTTATATGCAGCGCCAGCAACATATGCACAGAATTATGGCGAACTACATGCCGCATAATCAGCGCAGCGGCAACTTACTGGCCCGGCTCGGCTTTGAAAAAGAGGGCTATGCCAAAGACTATCTGCTGATAGACGGACGCTGGCAGGATCACGTGCTGACCGCGCTGACCGCCAGAGAATGGACACCCGAACGACGTGGACCTCTTTGATGAAAATTCTTCTTTCGCCCGTTGAGGCGCGCATTATTGGCTGCCTGCTGGAAAAGCAGGTGACGACGCCCGATCAGTATCCCATGTCGTTGAACGGCGTGGTCACGGCCTGTAACCAGAAATCGAACCGCGAACCCGTGATGACGCTGGCTGAAACCGGCGTGCAGGATGCGCTGGACATGCTGGCGAAAAAGCATTTGGTTACCTCGTTTAGCGGATCCGGCCAGAGAGTGGTGAAATATGAGCACCGCTTCTACAACAGCGAGTTCGGCCAGCTCAAATTTTCTGCCGCAGAGCTGGCGCTGGTGGCTACTTTGCTGCTGCGCGGCCCGCAAACGCCGGGCGAACTGCGCACGCGCAGCGCACGGCTGCATGAATTTGCCGATATGGCTGAGCTTGAGCGGACGCTGGAAAATCTTGCCGCGCGCGAGGACGGCCCCTTTGTCGTCCGGCTGGCGCGTGAGCCAGGCAAGCGGGAAAGCCGCTATATGCACCTGTTCAGCGGCGAGGTGGATGAGGCCGCATTGCCCGCCTCTTCAGACGCACCAGAAAGCGGCGATTTGACAGAAAGAGTGGCGGAACTCGAGCGCCAGATGGCGGAAATGCAGCGGCAGCTGGCTCAATTGCTGAAAGGATCCTGATATGACGTTGCGTATAGGTATGGTGGGGCTGGGCAATATTGCGCAGAAAGCCTGGCTTCCGGTGCTGGCTGACGCGCAGGGCTGGCGGCTGGCGGGCGCGTTTTCCCCTAATCAGCAGAAGGCCCGCCCGATTTGCGACAGCTGGCGTATTCCTCTTTATGCCACGCTGGATGGATTGATTAACGACTGTGACGCGATCTTTGTGCATACCTCAACCGCCACGCACTTCAGCATCGTTAAACAGCTGCTGCTGGCGGGCAAGGATGTCTGCGTCGATAAACCGCTGGCGGCAACGCTTGCCGAAGCAGAACAGCTGGTGGCGCTGGCGCAGCAGCGTGGCCGCAAGCTGATGGTGGCGTTCAACCGCCGCTTTGCGCCTCGCTATCTGCAGCTAAAAGCGCTGGGCGGTCTGGCCTCGCTGCGCATGGACAAACACCGCAGCGACAGCGTCGGCCCGCGCGATCTCTTTTTTACGCTGCTGGACGATTATCTGCACGTCGTGGATACCGCGCTGTGGCTCGGTGGCGGCGGGGCGACACTGCAAAGCGGTACGCTGCTGACCAATGACGACGGCGAAATGCTCTATGCCGAGCACCATTTTCAGGTCGACCGGCTGCAAATCACCACCAGTATGCACCGTCGGGCGGGCACCCAGCGCGAATCGGTGATGGCGATAGCGGACGGCAGCGTCTGGCAGGTTGACGATATGCGGGAGCTACGGCAGGAAACGGCCGGTCGCCTCGTTATCGATCCCGTTCCAGGCTGGCAGAGCACGCTGGAGCAGCGTGGGTTTGCTGGCGCGGCGCGCCATTTTATCGACTGCGCGCAAAATCAGACTATGCCGCAAACCTCCGGCGAGCAGGCGCTGGCGGCGCAGCGCGTCATTGAAAAGCTCTGGCGCGACAGCGACAGGGAATAATGCTGTAACAATAGGATGTGGTTATTTCACGGCATATCAGTAGACTATGCCAGCTTTCGCGCCGTCTGAAGCGGCCGGATGATAACCGTGGCGCGCCACCTCCTTTAAAAGAATCGAAGATCATGAACCTGTTGAAATCCCTGGCAGCGGTCAGCTCGATGACCCTGTTTTCTCGCGTGCTGGGCTTTGCGCGCGATGCCATCGTGGCAAGAGTGTTCGGCGCGGGAATGGCAACCGACGCCTTCTTTGTCGCCTTTAAACTGCCGAACCTGCTGCGCCGCATCTTTGCCGAAGGCGCCTTTTCTCAGGCCTTTGTGCCGATCCTCGCGGAGTACAAAAGCAAGCAGGGCGAGGAGGCGACGCGGGTGTTTATCGCCTACGTCTCGGGGCTGTTAACGCTGGCGCTGGCGATTATTACCGTGGCCGGGATGTTTGCCGCGCCCTGGGTGATTTTAGTGACCGCGCCCGGCTTTGCCGATACGGCCGACAAGTTTGCGCTGACTTCAGCGCTGCTGCGCGTCACCTTTCCCTATATCATGCTGATTTCGCTGGCCTCGCTGACGGGCGCGATCCTGAATACCTGGAACCGCTTTTCCGTGCCGGCCTTTGCGCCGACGCTGCTGAACATCAGCATGATCGGCTTTGCGCTGTTCGCGGCCCCGCATTTCCACCCGCCGGTGATGGCGCTGGCCTGGGCCGTGGTGGTCGGCGGCGTCTTACAGCTGGGCTATCAGCTGCCGCATTTAAAGAAAATTGGCATGCTGGTGCTGCCGCGCCTTAACCTGAAGGATGCGGGCGTCTGGCGGGTGATGCGCCAGATGGGGCCAGCGATCCTGGGCGTGTCCGTCAGCCAGATTTCCTTGATTATCAACACTATTTTCGCTTCATTTCTGGTTTCCGGTTCCGTTTCCTGGATGTACTACGCCGACCGCCTGATGGAGTTTCCTTCCGGGGTGCTGGGCGTGGCGCTGGGCACCATTTTGCTGCCCTCGCTGGCCAAAAGCTTCGCCAGCAATAATCACGATGAATATAACCGTCTGATGGACTGGGGACTGCGCCTCTGCTTCGTGCTGGCGCTGCCAAGCGCGGTTGCACTGGGGATCCTCGCTAAGCCGCTGACCGTCGCGCTGTTTCAGTATGGGAAATTCTCCGCGTTTGACGCGGCCATGACCCAGCGCGCGCTGGTCGCCTATTCGGTCGGACTGATGGGGCTGATCGTGGTGAAAATCCTGGCACCGGGCTTTTATTCGCGGCAGGACATCAAAACGCCGGTCAAAATCGCCATCGTGACGCTGATTATGACGCAGGTAATGAACCTGGCCTTTATCGGCCCGCTGAAACATGCCGGTTTGTCGCTGTCGATTGGTCTGGCGGCCTGTCTGAACGCCGCGCTTCTTTACTGGCAGCTGCGCAAACAGAAAATATTTCTGCCACAGCCTGGCTGGTTCAGCTTTTTGCTGCGTTTGGTTATCGCGGTTATCGCTATGGCGGCCGCGCTGGCAGGGATGATGTGGGTCATGCCGGAATGGGCGCAGGGCAATATGCTGATGCGTTTGCTGCGTCTGGCGGCGGTCTGCGCCGTTGGCGGCGGCGTCTACTTTGCGGTGCTGGCGCTGCTGGGATTCCGCGTTAAGGATTTCGCCCGCACTACGGCCATATAAAGCAAAACCCCGTTGCAAAACGGGGTTTTTAGCTTCTGCACTCACTAAAACGCAAACCCCGGCGCAGGCCGGGGTAGTGACGGCGCTTTATACCTTACGGCTGATAAAGCCGCTTGAAGTTGCCTGGCCGTTCGGGCCATAAAACTTCTGGGTCTGATAGGGCTTTAATACCTCAATCGCCTTTTCCGTAAAGGTGATTTGATGGTTAAGCAACATCCCGTTATGCAAATTAGTATCGCGCAGTTTTACCGTCTGCTCCTGTAGCGCAGCCCAGCGACGAGCCATTTCCGGCTGACCGCTGTAGGGCGCGTGGAAGCCCGCTTCTTTCTCCGCATCGCGGCGCAGCTGCTCAAGGAAATTGAGCGTGGCCAGCAGCGAACTTTTATCTTCCGTAATACGTTGCAGCAGGCTGCTGTTGATCTGACCGCTCGAGAGCTGTTGTTGCTCTGCCGCCATTACGTCAGACAGACTTTTCAGGACTTCCAGCATTTTATCGAGCGCGTTCAACAGTTTAGTCATTTACCTGATTAACCTTTTAAAGAGTCTTTGGCTTGCTGGATCAGGGCGTCGGCGATTTTGCCGGTGTCCATTTTCAGTTCGCCGTTACGGATGGCGGTCTTCAGCTGCTCAACGCGCGCGGTATTAATATCCTGCGAGCTGGATTTGGTCAGCTGTGACTGTGCGCCGCTCAGTACCACCTGGGTACCTGATTCGGTTGTTTTTGTCTCTACCTTCTGCGCCTTCGGCGTAGCCATTTCAGGAAGATCGCGAGGCTGCACGGTACTGGCCGGCTTCATAGGTTGAGTTCTGTCAATGCTCATAATCTGGCTCCAGTTTGCTCAGGCAAATAGCGGCCTGAATTGCTCAAGTGTATTACGTCTGTTATTTACACTATCGGCAGAGATGAAGCCATCTTTAACGCTTTACAACGATATAAGAATATTCCCATCGGAGCCGACTTTCCCGCTCACAATCTGCCCTGAATTCATGCGTACTCTGACCGGCTGCGCCGCCGTGGCGTTGTTCATGGCGCGGCCCTCGCTGGCGACGTTAAAACCGTCTCCGCTGGCGATAACATTGACGTTGTCGCCGGCCTTCACGCGCCACGGCTGGCGCACCATCATCATCGTCAGCGGCTGGCCGGGCACGATGTCCCGCAGCGCGACAGCGTCGGCCACGTCGGCCATATTGATCACCGCACGCGCCGGCAGCGTATCCAGACGGCCATGCACCACTTTTAAATCGTCCGCGGTCAGCGCGGTACCGCGCACGACCTGGCGAGCCGCCACCAGATAATCGCCTTCAACCTGCACCTGTACCTGTAGATAGCGCCGATTCTGGCCACAGTTGGCGGCCACGCTCATGTTGCCCCACATCCGGCTATTGCCCGGTAAGGAAAATTGCGGTGCATCACAGGCGGGCCACTGCCCCTGCGGCGTTTTCACTACCACGCTCAGGGTATCGGCACCCTGGCCGGTTTCCCCATAGCGGGCTTTAAAAAATTGATTGAGCTGGGCCGTCAGGTCGGCGGCGCTGGCGCTAACCGTTGCCAGACTCAGACTCATCAGGAAGAGAGTCAACACACGCATATTTTTCATCCTCGCTGCAACATGGCGACGATTCTACGCACGGGGCCGCAAAGTCAAGGCGCAAATTAACGACGCTTTTTAGCGCTATTCTGCCGATCGGATTAATCCTAACCCGCTTATTCTCTCCCCACTGAATTTTCAATTGCGGAGGAAACATGCTCGACAAACTCGACGCAGCCCTACGGTTTAACACTGAAGCACTTAACCTGCGTGCACAGCGGCAGGAAATCCTGGCATCCAATATCGCTAACGCGGACACGCCAGGCTATCAGGCGCGCGATATCGATTTCGCCAGCCAGCTGAGCAAAGTGATGGAGCAGGGGCGAGCGCAGGGAACGGGCATGTCGCTGGCGGTCACCTCGTCACGCCATATTGCTGCGCAGTCTTCTGCACCGGCATCGATGGATCTGATGTACCGCGTGCCGTCCCAGCCCTCGCTGGATGGCAACACGGTGGATATGGACCGCGAACGTACCGAATTTGCCGATAACAGCCTGAAGTATCAAACGGATCTGACTCTTATCAGCGGCCAGATCAAAGGCATGATGTCCGTATTACAGGGGCAATAATAAATGGCTTTACTGAACATTTTTAATATCGCCGGATCGGCAATGGCTGCCCAGTCGCAGCGTCTGAACGTCAGCGCCAGTAACCTGGCCAACGCCGACAGCGTAACCGGGCCGGACGGTCAGCCTTACGTGGCGAAGCAGGTGGTTTTCCAGACCGATGCGGCGCCAGGCGCAGCGACCGGCGGCGTACGCGTCGCGCAGGTAGTGGACGATCCTACGCCAGCGAAGCTGGTTTACGAACCGGGCAACCCAATGGCCGACGCGAAAGGTTACGTCAAGATGCCAAACGTGGACGTGGTCGGGGAAACGGTTAACACCATGTCGGCGTCGCGCAGTTACCAGGCCAACGTTGAAGTGCTGAACACCGTTAAACAAATGATGATGAAAACCCTGACGATGGGTCAATAAGGAACAGACAGATGGGCATTACCGTTGGCGTTAATGAGTCACTTGACAACACAGCTATTACTTCTTCGTCGTCGACTACCGATAAAACGGCAGCCGACCTGCAAAGTAACTTCCTGACCCTGCTGGTCACGCAGTTAAAAAACCAGGATCCGACGAACCCAATGGATAACGGCCAGCTGACTACACAGCTGGCACAGATCAATACCCTGAGCGGCATTGAAAAACTGAACACCACGCTGGGATCGATTTCCGGCCAGATCAACAGCGGACAGTCTTTGCAGGCTTCCACCCTGATCGGCAAAGGCGTGATGGTTAACGGCTCGCAGGTGCTGGTCGGCAGCGGTCAGACCACGCCGTTTGGCGTTAGCCTGGAACAGGCTTCAACGGCGACCACCGCCACCATTACCGATCCTTCTGGCAAGGTAGTGCAAACCATTAACCTGGGTGCGCTCAGCGCCGGCGTCCACACCTTCTCCTGGGATGGTTCGTCAGCAGACGGCACCACCGCAGGCGACGGCAAATATAACGTGGCCATCAGCGCCAGCAACGCTACCGGACAGCTGGTCGCGCAGCCGCTGAATTATGCATTAGTCAATGGGGTTACTAACGACACCAGCGGTGCCGTTCTCGACCTCGGCACGATGGGTAAGACCACCATCGCGAATGTTCGTCAGATTATTTAACTTAACCCCGATTCAGGAATACACACATGGCATTTTCTCAGGCAGTCAGCGGTTTAAACGCAGCATCCAGCAACCTGGACGTTATCGGCAACAACATCGCCAACTCCGCAACGGTGGGTTTTAAATCCGCTACCGTTTCCTTCGCTGATATGTTCGCCGATTCTAAAGTCGGTCTGGGCGTAAAAGTAGCTGCGGTAACCCAGGACTTTAACGACGGTACGACCACTTCTACCAGCCGTGGCCTGGACGTGGCAATCAGCCAGGCCGGCTTCTTCCGTATGGCTGACGCCAGCGGCGCGGTTTACTACAGCCGTAACGGCCAGTTCACGCTGGACGCTAACCGTAACATCGTTAACGCCAACGGCCTGCAGCTGACCGGTTATCCGGCAACCGGCACGCCGCCAACCGTGCAGACCGGTGCTAACCCGGTTGCGCTGAGCGTACCAACCACGGCGATGGCGGCGAAATCCACCAGCGCAGCGGCACTGGTAGCTAACCTGAACTCAACCGACAGCGTGCCGACGACCACGCCGCTGGATATTAACAACACCAGCTCTTACAACAGCAAAGCGTCAATGACCACCTATGACTCGCTGGGTAACGAGCACAACCTGAACCTGTACTTCACCAAAACGGCTGACAACGCCTGGACGGTGAACGTGAAGGACGGCAGCTCGGCGAACCCAACCGCTGACGTGGGCACGTTCAACATGACTTTTGATACCAGCGGCCAGATGACATCCACCGCGACGCAGGCGATTACGCTGGCGGGCCTGAACGGTTCTGCTGCCACTAACTTCACGCTGAACATGGCGGGCAGCCAGCAGCAGAACACCGGCACCAGCACCTTCGGCAACCCAACGCAGGATGGTTACAAGCCGGGCGAACTGACCAGCTACCAGATCAACAACGACGGCACGGTAGTAGGTAACTACTCCAACGAGAAAACCCAGACCCTGGGTCAGATCGCCCTGGCTAACTTTGCTAACCCGGAAGGCCTGAAGTCTGAAGGCAACAACGTGTGGTCAGCAACGGCTTCTTCTGGTCAGGCGCTGGTTGGCCTGGCGGGCACCGGTAACCTGGGTACGCTGACCGCAGGCGCGCTGGAGTCTTCCAACGTCGACCTGAGTAAAGAACTGGTCAACATGATTGTGGCACAGCGTAACTATCAGTCTAACGCCCAGACCATTAAAACACAGGACCAGATCCTCAACACCCTGGTCAACCTGCGTTAATTCGGCTAACAGGGGAGTCAAATGGATCACGCGATATATACCGCAATGGGGGCTGCCAGTCAGACCCTCCAACAGCAGGCAGTCACGGCGAACAACCTGGCCAACGCCTCCACGCCTGGCTTCCGTGCGCAGCTGAACGCGCTGCGCGCCGTGCCGGTGCAGGGCGAGTCACTGCCGACCCGTACGCTGGTGACGGCTTCGACGCCGGGCTCAGATATGACCCCGGGCGCGATGGACTACACGGGACGTTCGCTGGACGTCGCCGTTCGTCAGGATGGCTGGCTGGCCGTGCAGGCTCAGGATGGCGCTGAGGCCTACACCCGCAACGGCAACATGGAGCTGAACCCGGCCGGACAGCTCACCATCCAGGGCAAACTGGTGATGGGCGACGGCGGACCGATTGCCGTACCGCAAGGCTCGGAAATCACCATTGCCGCTGACGGTACGATTACCGCGCTGAACCCTGGCGATCCGCCGAACGCCACTGTCCAGCTGGGACGTCTGAAGCTGGTGAAAGCCACCAGCTCGGAAGTCACTCGCGGCGACGACGGCCTGTTCCGTCCGACCGGCGCAGCGCAAACCCTGCAGGCCGATGCGACCATTCAGGTGATGCCTGGCGTACTGGAGGGCAGCAACGTCAGCTCCAGCCAGACCATGGTCGATATGATCGCCAACGCACGCCGCTTTGAGATGCAAATGAAAGTCATCTCCAGCGTCGATGAAAACGAACAACGCGCTAACCAGCTGCTGTCAATGAGCTAAGAGCAGAGGAACTAACATGATTAACTCTTTATGGATTGCCAAAACCGGTCTTGATGCTCAGCAGACCAATATGGACGTTATCTCGAACAACCTGGCGAACGTCAGCACCAACGGCTTTAAACGCCAGCGTGCCGTGTTTGAAGATCTGATGTATCAGACCATTCGTCAGCCTGGCGCGCAGTCTTCTGAACAGACTTCTCTGCCTTCCGGGATGCAGCTGGGTACCGGTACTCGTCCGGTAGCGACCGAGCGTCTGCACACTCAGGGCAACCTGAACAAAACCGACTCATCGAAAGATGTGGCGATCAGCGGGCAGGGTTATTTCCAGGTACAGATGCCGGACGGCACGCTGGCCTATACCCGTGACGGCTCTTTCCAGACTGACCAGAACGGCCAGCTGGTGACCAACGCCGGTTTCCCGGTGCAGCCGGCGATCACTATCCCGGCCAACGCCCTGAACATGACTATCGGTCGTGACGGCGTGGTCAGCGTGACGGTGCAGGGTCAGACCCAGCCTACGCAGGTCGGCCAGCTGACGCTGAGCACCTTTATTAACGATGCTGGCCTGGAAAGCAAAGGTGAAAACCTGTACCAGGAAACGCAGTCATCGGGCGCACCGACCGACAGCACGCCGGGCAACAACGGCGCGGGCCTGCTCTATCAGGGCTACGTTGAAACCTCCAACGTAAACGTTGCCGAGGAGCTGGTCAGCATGATCCAGACTCAGCGCGCCTATGAGATCAACAGTAAGGCAATCAGCACGTCCGATCAGATGCTGGCCAAACTGACTCAGCTGTAAGTAAGACCGTGCCGGGTTCGCCCGGCGCTTAATAAAAGCTTTCTCTAATGATTAAAGGTTAATTCCATGGCGAAGCAAATTTCAGTGCCTGGACGCTTGTTAGTAGCCTTAGCGCTTCTGACGCTTAACGGTTGTGCTTTAGTTCCACGTCAGCCCCTGGTTGAAGGTTCGACAACGGCCCAGCCGCTGGCCGCTTCGCCGCCTGTGGTTAACGGCTCCATTTTTCAGGGCGTGATGCCGATGAACTACGGCTACCAGCCGCTGTTCGAGGATCGTCGTCCACGTAATATCGGCGATACGCTGACCATTACCCTGCAGGAAAACGTCAGTGCGAGCAAAAGCTCCACGGCCTCCGCAGGACGTGACGGTAGCGC
>Ga0157358_1000195_pt1 | contig 24111 bp, 17 predicted proteins | sample AttcapACBM2_FD_111484 | JGI IMG/M metagenome (GOLD analysis project Ga0157358, IMG submission 111484) | Fungus gardens microbial communities from leaf cutter ant in Botucatu, State of São Paulo, Brazil - Atta capiguara ACBM2 | ecosystem: Host-associated > Fungi > Mycelium > Unclassified ... | reverse complement strand
CATATTTAGTAATGGAGAACCACATTTACCACTTTAGATATCTAGCTATCTGTCACAAACTTCATTTAGCTTGTATTTCTACAACCAGTAGACCAATTTTCACAAACTAAGTTGTGCTGGAAAACCCTAAATATGGGCTATCTACACATATGTGGGATGTACAAAAGCAACAACAAACAACCAAGATGTCAGACCATTAGTAACTGTAAAATCTTTGTTTGCTAATATCTTATGAATGGCTAAATAGATTTGCATGATCAAAATTGCATTAGAAAGTGCTTATCAAAATGTTTCCAATGATATATGATATGTCTCAAAGCAATAAGTATTGGCAGAGATACAAGCATATTAATATAGTAACATAATTAGTTATCTTCTAAAATTATCCTGACAGCTACTATGACAGATGACAGCTCCCATCAGGTATGAGTTTTAATCATGTGATAGAAACAGCTTGTGTACAGACCATTACCCCTTTGTATATATACTTTTGTATCTGAGGATTAGATCTTAGACTTAACAATATCAATTTTTATCAATTTTCATTTTTTATCATCTGTATTGATCTTAATCATTATTGTCATCATTATTGAACTTCTGAATCACTCCTAAACCTCCAAGAGTGCACCCAAGATTCAAATATTACAAATAAGTAAGTAGTTTATTTTGTGATAAAAAGAAAAATATCTATTTCTGCAAATATCTTGGGTGGAGCAGAGCTTAAGTAAGCATTATCCATAATGGAATCAGATATATCAAATATGCTCAGATAGTATGTAATATCAATCCTCTTATCTATGATCTACAAAGAACCAGAGATATTATTCTAACTCTTAGTTTAAATAGAATGTTGGAAATCAAAACAAAGTTGTTAACATTATTTCACCCACAAATAGATAGGTAGACCAAACATTTAACTTCTTAGTTAACTCTGCTGCAAACTAAGGTCTTCTGTCTGAAATTACACTCTCTGGCAACCTATGTGACTTCTATATGTTATCTATAAACAGCTCAATTCTTCTGCTAATGTCCTCTCTATTGTTGTCACAAAATATGTCATTTTTAACAACATATCACAGACTAATATGATTGCATTCTTCTTAGCTACTAATAGCAACTTAGTAATGAAGTCTGTTGTCAAATGTGTTTATAGTTTTTCTAGAACTTTGTTTACTATAAACTTCTCTACTGGTATCTCTGTTTTATTTTTCATCCTCTGATACATATCATATCTGTCTATATATTTTTCTATACCTTTTGTTACTTGCAACTACTAGTAATTCCTCATAACTAGTTCTATTATCTTTTATCTTTCTTTATGTTTTACTGTTGGCATATTATGGTATAACTAGATTATCTCAACTCTCAATTTCTCATTCTTCAGTACATATACCTTTCTTTTCTTCAATTCTAACTTTCCTTCTACCCACTATTCATTTTCTCACAGTACTTTTACCCTTGTCTTATTCATGTTCTTTACTACTCTAACTACTTCCTCATCCTTTTCTCTAGCTATTTCATTTTTTCTAATATATCTACTTCTAGTCCTTCTATTACTACTTCTGCTAAATTACAAATCCATTCTTCTTTAATTAATTTTTGGTTTTTATTGTCATTTTCTACTCCTACTTTTCAGTCTGGTTTCCTACTATGTTTGTTTATCTTTTCTATCTTTGTTCCAAGCACATGTTTTAAAGTGAAACCAAATTATAATAAATAGAGTGTCTAATAAGCTTGTCTTCTGTTTAATTTATATGCTTTCATAAAATATTCTAAATTCTTGTAGTTTGTTCAGACCTCAAACTTGAATTTTGTGCTCTCCAACAAGTATCTTTAATCTTCCAGCCCTCTAATTACTGCTAACATCTTCTTGTTATGGATTTCATAATTCCTCTCTATCTCATTAAGAAATCTTGAAAGATAAGCTACAAATATCTATTCTCCATCTTTACACTCTATAGATAATACCTCTCCCATGGCATAGTCTAATGTATTGTTATGTTATGCTGGAAAATGCTATTCTATGAAAAAAAGTAATCTCATAAGGTTTTAAAGTATATAAGATCTCTTTGAAGGTATTAGTGAGAAGATTATACACTTCTAGATAACACCTCAGACTCTCTTGAATGGATACTAACTAAAGAGACAGTGTGGTAGCTGTTAAACAAACCAGACTTTAGACTTGGAGCCTATTAGAACAGACTTAACAGAGTATTGTGAAATGCCTAGCTATCTGCTGCTCTAGTTTATATATATACAGAGACCACTTGGAGATAACAGAAATATGCCATAATACTGTTCTCTAGAGAACTACAGAAGAAGCAATATTATCCACTTGCTAAAGGAATAAAAATACTAGAACTATACTAAAAAGCAATATTATCTACTCAAGAAAGACTAGCTACAATGAATAGACACTTGAGAGTACAATTAACATAGCCACAAATGTTTGGACAGTAGAATAAGGCAGAAACATAACTGATTACAGATCAGAAGAGTCAGGAATACACTCTTGAGTAGAAGCAATCAATAGAAAGACTGAAAAAGGAAAGAATCAGCACTTGTAAGCAGGAGAAAGAATATTAGACTAATTTTGGGTTGTAAATAGAGAGAAGACCATGTTCTCTTGAGACCTCGGAGAGCTTTCTCATGATTTTGGTCTCCATTCTCTAGTTCTATTCTCTGTATTTTTAGACTAATACATAAGCTATGAGTAGAGAGAAGTAAAGGAGAGAACCTTTATCTGAATATCCCCACTCAAGACCAGTTTAACTTCTCTTTTATTATGTAAGCATTGTTAGTACCTGCTATTACTTTCAGATAAGTTTTGGAGAGTTCTAGCAGCCTGGAAAAGGCTAGTGAGGTGAGTATCAGTTGATATCTTCAGTTGTAAGATTTGACTTGAGAGATGTCTTTGGGGTGTATTACCTGAAATAGATAGTGTTGCTGGAGGCTCTTAAGGAGCTCCTTGTATATTCCTTTCAATATCATTCCTAAATTCATCCTTTTGTATTTACAAAAGCCCTTTTAAGAGTTTTATATATTCTAATCTTTCTCTATATTATTGTTTCTATTTCTTCTATACATTTCTAACACTGATATTATCCTCTCTGAATCCTTCAGCATGCAGTTGAAGACTAGTGTTGTATAGTTCTTGTTGCACCCTACCATAATCTCTTCTCTGCTTGACCTCTGTCAGCATCTACTTCCATCCTTATTTTTTTAATCTAGATCTGGTGCTACTAACATTGGCTCTTTTGTAAATATTTCCTTCAACTCCCTAAACACCTTCTTTTACTTCTCTGTCTAATCTCACTTTTAACCCGTCTTTACTAAGTCATGCAATAGTTTAGCTATAAATGTGAAATTCTTGATAAATCACCAATAATAACTGGCTAATCCCAAAAACTTCTATATATCCTTGATTCCTTTTGGAGTTGGCAAGTACAGCACTCCTTTTATCTTTTCTTCCTCCATATTGATTCTCTCAAGTCCTATCACTACTTCCAAAAATCCTACTTTCCTTATTTTCCACTTGTACTTCTTCTATTTCATAAATAAATCATTTTCTGCTAATATTTTTACTACCTCTTCTACTACTTTATCATGTCCTTCCAAAGAGTCCCCTTTAATAGGTGGTAACGCCTTCTGAACCTCCATACTTGTTGGTCTTGTGAATTTGGAATGAAACCAAATTTCACTTTGCTTATTCTCCTTCTTTATTTCCACAATTACATTGTCAATGAAACTTGCCACTTCTCCATTATTGATCAAGTCCTATAGAATCTCACTTATTATTGTTTGAAATGTAGCTAAAGAGTTGGTTAGTCCAAAAAACATAACCACAGGTTCAAATGATTCTTCTAAAGTCATAATTCTACCTTCCACTCATCTCCCTCCTTTATTATTGTAACCCTATCATAAATCTAATTTAGTAAATACTTTTTTAGTACCAATATTTTCTACAACATCTAATATTAGAGGCAAAAGATAATTATTCTTTTGTTAGGTGTGGTTCATACTGGAGGTGTAAGTCTGCAGAATTGGCTTGGAGATATGCAAACTTGTGAACAACCTTGGCTTCAGCTTATATACTGTACTATCTAACTGCCATATAGTTGCAATCTCAAATAAAAAGAAGTTTGAGATAAGAGTAAGTACTGATTGATATATCAATGTTGAACACCAGAGATTGAGTTCAACAAGAATTATCTTTGTTGATTATCAGACTACAGTGTAACTACTAGTCTTATATACAAGAAGATAATATAAGAGATACTTGGAGTTTCAGTGGTAAGACACTGATAGAAGTATGACTCTGCCACAGGAGACTGAGTTGAATAGAAGTATCTCCATCATGGAAGATGGAATATCTGGATAGTTGCACCACTACCACATAGATGTATCGTGAGAAAGATAGCTATTATGGAAGACAGAGAAGACAGACTTGTACAGACTTGTATAATAGACATTAAGAAAGCAGTATTACTGCAGAGATGTATTTTCTAGATGGGTGGACTTGACATATAACATCTTTGTATTCCATTCATTTAAATATCTGTAGTCCTACACTATTCTCTTCTTACTGTTCTTCTTTTCTACAAAAAAAACTAGTGCTGTTTGAGGCAACTTTAAGGGTTTAATATACTATTTTCTTAATTGTTCTTCTATAAACTCACATATCTCTCCTCTCTCTTCTCTTGACAACAAATACACCTTCCCCTTCCCTAGTACAAATCTCTTCTTCATATCTATTGCATAATCCCACATCTTTCTCATTAACATCCTATTAGAACAACTATATAGAAGAGCAAATCACTTCAAATCACTAGGAAATCCTAATTTTATTGTTTAAGAAATACTCAACTATATACTCACTGTCAAAATCAAAGATGGTGGACTTGTTCTTTTCAGTTCTAGTTTCTTACCTCAAAGCCTTTTCTATTTTTTACTTGGATTTTACTATTTTTTTCTCTTTTTCTCTTCATCTTTTATTTTAAACCTAAGAAGGAACAAGATGATATGACAAGGTGTGACAAATGTCACACAGACCACAAATGTCACAGTCACAACATCATAATAAATAGATAATATCATATATCATAAAAGATATAATGACTTTAATTATATAGACTTATAATATTTAGGATAGGCTAGATATAGGTGCATACAGACTATGCACCAGAGGTATATAAAGTAGACACACCTATACTAAGAACCTTACTGAGCTTTTGTATCCAACAATATTAGTTCTTTTTTTTGATCAAACTCTTAGACTTAAGTTATAACAAAAATAGCTAGTTGTGTATTATTCAAGAATGTGGAAGGTGGGTCAAAACAACCTTTAGCTTCATCTTGTATGCTATGCCTCTATAATTTATACTGGTTACATATTTTAAAAAAGGGGCTTGAGTAAACTTAGGCAGTTAGAAACTACCAAAAAATAGTAAGATATATTGTTGCTAATATTAGAAGAGAATATTAGTTTTATTTGATTTTCAGGATGACTAATACAGTGTATACTACCAGTTTAAACACTAGAAAAACTACCTAGAGTAATTATCTGAAATAAAGACTGTAAAGTATTACCCTAGTTTCTAGTGATTCTTAGATATTATAGATAAAGATCTATGGAGTTGGTAAGAGTCTAACAAGGATGTTTGAGAAGGAATAGAGAGGGATGATCTGTACTGGAAGAGGTTGAGAAGTGTAGATAAGAGAAAGAAGAGGTTATTTGTATGTCTGAAGCAAATGTGATTGGAATAGAATATGATATATACAGTTATAATTTCAGAAAGTTGGAGATTAGCAAGAAGAAAGTTTTTTAGTAGAAGTCTTAGTTAGAGAAGTAAGGAATGAGTCAGATCTTAGCTAGTCTTAGTTGATTTTTAGACTGGAGACTACAGAGTATCTACTAGTCTTATATACCAAGTCTGTAGTTAGAATTGTGGTTAAGATGGTAGTAGCATAGAAAATGAAATATAAGAGGTTAATCTGTGTGCAAATGATCACAGATATAAAAGTATACCTAGATGTGGTTAAAGTTCTATTTTCAGAGTCAAAAATATTGGACTTTATTTATTTTATTTTTATTTTCATTTATTTTCTTGTTTTGGACTTAGAATTAGAGTTAGTATAATATTATGCATAATTGTTACAAACTATCACACTATCACAGAAGGATATAGAAGGTTTTAGAATAATACTACATATCAATAGTATATAATATACATAGTTTTTAGGATAAGCTAATAGTAGTGTAGTATGGACTAGTAGTCTAATATATATAAGGTAGACAGTTTTGTACTGAGAACTCCATCAATTTCTCTTATGAATACCTATTTCAAGGTTTTCTCTTTTGTTTAACTCTAAGAACTTACGTTATAATATTATTTAGAAGTCAGAATATAGATATCTTAAATGTCTTGAAGCTAGTCTATGACAAACATCTTAGAATCAATAATTCTGATAATTCTATTGTATTTCCCATCTATTTACTTATATTTATTCAATTTACTTAGAACTACTTTAGAGATATAGTACTCTGAAATTTTACTTTTATAACTTAAATTCTTAGTACTGCTAGCTTTTTTGTTTTGAAATTTAATACTATGCTAGCTTTGTGCCTACTTTTCTTTATTGAAAATAGAGGCAGTCACATTCCAAGTTCCTCTATTTTCTTAATCTGGAACTATACTTGCTCTCAAGACAACTTGTTTAGATACTTGCATAGTTACTGTTCTCTTGTTGGGGTTTGTCTTAGCTAATAAAATGATATCCTTCTTCATAATATCACTGGTATCCTTTGTTTCTTTGGGAATACTTAATTTAGTTCAGTACAGGCAAACTAATCCATTTAGTGTTCAGAGTATCTTTTGATCCATAATATGTATATCAAGTTTCTTAACATTACTATATATTATATGTCAAGTCCACTTATTCTGAAGATATATTTCTATAGTAATCCTGTCATTCCAAAATTTACAATACAAGCCTATTCTCTGTGATGGCTATTCTTTATGCAACATATTCCCATAATAGTAATACAACAATCTAGATATTCAGTCTTCTATAATAGGAATATCTTCTATTGAACTCAGTTTTCTATGGTAAGTTTCTACTATCTTATTTCTATTAGTATTTCACCACTGAAATCTCTGTTCAGAGTGATAGAAGCAATATACTGAAAATCTGAGTATTTTTTATATCTCCTGCTTATATATAAGACTAGTAGTTATATTGTAATTTACTAGTCTGATAATCAACAAAGATAATTTCTATTGAACTCAATCTCCAGTATTCAATGGCAACATACCATATCAGTACTCATCTCTATCTTAGACTTTACCTACTTCTCTGAAGTTGTGACTATGTAGCAGACAAGCAGTACAACATATAAGCTAAAGCCAAGGTCATTCTGACAAGTCTACATTACTAAGCTCATTATATAGAGTTTCCACACTCTACACATTTTCAAGCCAACTCCATAGGCTTTCATCTTCTGGTATGAACCATGTCTGATACCATGCAATTTTGCTTTCTAATAATCTGTTTTCTTATATAGAATAGTTTGCAGAATATAGTTTGCAGAATACAGCTATACCTTACTATAGTACTTATAGTTTTTTTAGGTTCTATCAGGCTAAATAGGAAAGCTGTGTGAAGATAAATCAAGTAGATTATCATTTCTACTATATACAAATTTACTCCCTTTAAGACTAAACTACAAGTGGAAATAGAGTAAAATAGCATACTCATAATAAATACATAGGCTGAGATTTATGTTCAATTTCATTAAATAAAACTGTATTCACTTGCTAATAGTAAATATGCCTAATAAATCATATAATAGTAATATAAACCTAAAAAATCTAGTCATATATAATTATATAGTGTATAATAGTATAGAGTTTTAGGTCACATAACATTGAAGTGTAAGCTATGCTCATTTACTTCTTCTTTATTCCCATCTCATCATCACTCCTCATTTATTCTTTGTTTTATATTTCTTCATTCCATATCTCTGTTATTTTTTTAATGGTCTCTATAGTTATATTCACTGACTTTCTTCATTACTATGTAAATAGGTACATACTTAGACAGTCAGTACTTAGTTCATAGCTAGACTATACTAGGGCCAGTTCTTTTTTCTCTGGTTTTAGGTATTATCAGGAAATTATTCATATCAACATCATAATATGTTTTGTTGGCAACTGAGTGTCATAGGAATAATTGTGAGTAGCTTCACTTTTATTGTTATGCCAGAAAATGCTTTTCTATAAAAAAAAGTAATCTCATAAAGTTTTTAAGCATATAAGACCTCCTTAAAGGTATTAGTAAGAAGATCTTATACTCATAGATGATATCTCAGGCTCTCTCAAGTACATACTGACTATAGAAACAGTATGGTAGCTGTTAAACAAACTAGACTTCAGACTTAGAGCCTATTAAAACAGACTTAACAGAGCATTGTGAAATATCTAGCTATTTGCTGCTCTAGCTTATATATACACAGAGGCTACTTGGTGATAATAGAAACATACTATAATATTGTTCTCTATATAACTATAAATAAAGTGATGTTATCCACTTATAAAAGAAATAGGAATGCTAGAACTATACTAGAAAGTGATATTATTCACTCAAGAAAGACTAGTTACAAGGAAAAGGCACTTAAGAGCACAATCAACATAGCTACAATCATTTGAATGGTTAAATAAGGTAGAAATATGCTAGATCAGAAGCTTACAGAATTCAGAATGGAGAAATAAGAAGAAGTAGCCATGGAAATAGTAAAGGGAGAATGAACTGGATTCTCATAAGTAAAAATTAATCATTGGATTGATATTGGGTTGCAGATGAAGAAATAGCCATGTATTTGCAAGGCCTTAGAAAGCTTCATTATAGTTTTGGTCTTCATTCTCTAGTTTGATTCTTTGTATTTTTGAACTAATATATAAGCCATGAGTAGAGGGAAGTAAGAGAAAGAACTCCCATCCAAATTCCCCCACTTGTGAGTGGTTTAATTGCTATTTCTCAAGTAAGTGTTATTAGTATCTTTTATTACTTTTAAGCAAGTTTTGAAAAGTTCTAGCTGCCTGAAAAAGACTGGCAAGATGAGTATTAGTTGGTATCTCTAGTTATAAGGTTCAACTTGAAGATATTCTTCAGAGTATATTATCTGGAATAAATAGTGTTGTAGTAGGCTCTTAAGAAACTTTGCAATCTATTTACTAGATTTTCTAAAGGAGCTTGTTTTACATTATAAGGTTTACTGTTTAGAAGTGTACTAGCAAGAGAACATATTCATAAGTGGATGTTCTTTATCCATTCCTTTTTACAGTCATTCTAACAATACTTTCTGTATTTATAAGTATCCTTATAGGGTTTTTATATGTTCTTTTCTACTATTATATTGTTCTTATCTCTTCTATATATTTCTGACACTAACATTATCCCCTCTGAATTATTTAGTATGCAGTTAGAAGCTAGTATTAGATAGTTCTTGTTACATCCTAGAATAACCTCTTTGCTACTTGCCCCTTATTACTAATAAAGAGTAGCATACCTCAAAAGACATTTTGCTTTCAGAGGTTACTAGTTTTGAAGGATGAAAGAGAGAATCCAGAGAAGTAAGAGACCTCATCTTCAGTAGTAGAAAGAAGTGTTAGCTACTTATGAGAGAGCATATTAGAAAGCCAACACAATTTTCTATATAGAAGAATGTCTGAGATGACAGTGGCTACAGATAGACCATCTATACTAGCAAGATACTTCAAACAGTTTTAAAAGAAAGAAATATCTTATAAGACAAAAGTCTTAATAGAAGAAGAGGTTAGCCTAAATAAGATACTAGAAAGAATATTAGCAGAAGAAATATGAGTAATATCTAAGGAATTATAAATGGTAGCTCTTAAGTTGTGAGCAGTATTAAAGAAGATGCTAACAAACAAAAAAGAGAAAGGGAGTTTGAATGAGAGTACTTATATCTGAGTAGCCTCTAGCTTAAAAGAAAGGATTATCTCTGTAAATGCTCTAGAGGAACTAGAAAGAATACAAGAGACTATAAATATAGAAAATGAAGAGAATGTAGAACTCTAAACTATTAACAATCCAGTAGTCCAGTTTCTAGATAAACTGGTGCCTAAAGAATAGGAGTGCTAGATCTTTATAACAGTGTTAGCATGTAAACATTAGACTTTGTTTTATTTTATTCCTCATTTTCATTTTATTTTTGATTTATTTTCAATTCTGAGAAATAGGGTTAGGGTTTATCATAATGTCTACTATTATAGTTACATAGTCATATAATCATGTGTTATAAAAAAAGATAGTAAAAGATTCTGGAAGAGATAACATTATATAGTATGATATATACATGTTGATCTTAAGACAAATACATGGTTATTTAGGGTAGGCTAAAGTAGTAGAGTATAGACTAGTAGTCTTAGATATATAAGTTAGATAATCTTGTATAGTGTTTTATATTGAGTTCTCTTGTGTAAATTATATACAAGGTTCTTCCCTTTAATCAACTTTAAGGTCTTAAGTTTATAATAACTAAGCCATATTATTCTGAAACTTGCAGATAGTAGTCTAGTGTCAAAAGATAAAAGTGGTAGACTTAATTTATTTTCATTTTCCTTTTGATTTATTTTCTATTTTTCTATTTTTAGAACTTAGGGTTAGGGTTAGAGTGACAAGATCATGCAGTCACATCAGATAACATGATCACAAGTCATGAGATGTATAGAAGAATGTAAAAGGTTCTGGAAGAATAATATCATATAACATGTACAACAGATATTAACCTTAAGGCAAACATATAGCTGTTTAGGGTAGGCTAGAAGTTGTTAGTATGGACCATAAGATTTTAGTATATAAGGTAAACAATTCTGTATAGAGTTCTCTATTGAGTTCTCTTATGTTAACCCAATACAAGATTCTATTCATTGATCTACTCTAAGGTCTTTGAGTTGTAATATCTAGGCTTCTTCTAGCATAGACTTCATTTATTTCTTGAACTGTAATATTCTTTTAATTTTGGACTCTCTTTGATGAGAGTTAAATTCCATTCATGAAAGATATCTAGTATTGAGAAAAAATGAGAGTTACTATATAAATAAATATACATGGTTATTATGCTGGAACTTGGCTAAGTAAAGGAGGTCATACTAGTTATTTTGTCTCTTACTTATGAAAAGCTGGAAATACTGGTCAAATTCTTGGTTTACTAGTTTAGTTTGCATATTAGTTTGTAGATATTAGATAGTAGAAGATATAATCTTAATTTTAGGTAGATAGTATAATTTTTATATAAAGAGAGTGATGAATTGGAGTTCACAGTCTGATACAACACATATAGGGAGGCTATGGAGTTGTTAGAATTAATGATGGTAGACTCTATTTTTTTCATTTTTTCCTTATTTTTATTTTCTTTCTCATTTATTTTTTTATTTTGGACTTAGGGTTAGGGATTAGTGTGATGTCATTACAAGCTGTCACCAACTCCTTTTTCTCTCTCTTGATCTACCATCTTGTATGGTAGCACCCATAAGAGAAATAAGGAATATATTCACTTCTTCTTCTACAAACACGATTCCTACTCAAGACTCCATTTTACCAACTATGTATCAAGCCAACAACACAGGAATGGACATTCTGAAAGGACTATCTCCTGATAATTATGACGAGATGAGAGAAAGAATGCTCTCATGTATTTCAAACATTTTTAGGGATATATCAATGTCCTCTACAATCTCTTCCAAGACATATCATGAAAGAATGGCATGGAAAAATGCTATGGTTGTCAACAATGAGGATAACAACAAAGATGTTTCTCCTGAGTTGTTCTATGAGACATCTCAAGAGAAAGTAATTTGTCTCAGTGCAGCAGCTGAGAAGCAAGCAAACACATTGCCTACAGGAGGCAATCTTACTTATAATAGCAACTCTCAACATGTTCCTGAAAAACACCCCATCTCAATCCCTACATGAGGACCAACTGCACAAAATAATGAAAGCACATTTATCAACATTCTGTTGCCATATGACCCTAATACACCTACAAATCCTAAAACCTGGGGTAGTAGCTTCCATCCTATTCACTCCATGGTTTGATCGAACACATAGCATCCAATGCCAAAAATATCAAGAACTCCTTGAAATTCATGGCAAAATATATTTCCAATAAACAAGTCAATTCAGCCAAAGCTAATGAGTTGGATGATTTCAAGAGTATTGGAGAAACAGTTTGGAATTTCATATCCTCTGTCTATAATACTAACTGAAATGCGTTGGTTATTGATAACAATTCCAACTTACTAAGGAGAAAAATTGTGACCAAGTTCACCTCTAGAATTCAGCTGGTACTACAAAGAAGCACTAAGGAAAATAACAAACCAACCTCAGCTAGCATCAAAAGAATTTTGCTACCTATCCCAGCCAAATCTCTGAAGGAAGTCAATGTCATTTCCAAGTTCTTCAAAAACAACAAAATGGATAATTCCACATTGTCTAAGGCTAAATCCTATGCTCAAGCCTCAAAACAGAATACTAGTATGTCGGATGTTATCAAGATTAAGGAAACATTTCCATCTCTCAGAGCAAAAGAAATTAACCAAATTAATAACATAGTCAATAGATCCTCCAAGCTAAAACCTCATATCCAAATAACCACAAAGGGCCCATCTAGAAAACAAGTCATTATTCCCATGGGTAATAATAATATTGTCAAATTTATAAAAAATTCCTTGATTCACATTACTAACCTCAACAGAAACCTTCAAAATGTGAAGTCTGAAGTCCTGGTAGACTTCATTTGTTCTGACCCACTTGGAATAACAGTTGTTACCAACAAAGTATTGCTTTTCTTAGATTTACTAATCATCAAAAATTATGTAAAAAATTCAGAAAACATTGATTCTTCCCAGGTTGATACTTCTTATCTACTGCAATACAAGTCCTATCTCAAGATCATAGGCATTCTTTACTACCCTCATGGAAATATACAAGATCACCTCTTGTCACAAGATGTTGAACTAGTTATCAAACAGAACCAAATCTTTGACAATGTTACTCGCACATTCAAACCAAGAGTAATCAAAGCGTCTCCCAAATCAGACATGGCAATTATCTGGGTCGACATCTGTAACGACCTTAAGCTAGAGCTCAGGTTGCAACTAAGGCAAAGACTTGAGAGGAGTTAAGAGATGTATATGCAAGTGGTAAAGCATAAGGATACAGGAATGTATCTACGCTACTTATACGAGTTCATTGTCCAACCATGAGGCATACATGAGGATTATAATATGAGGAAACTACAAGGATAAAGCGAGGTAGCAACACCTACTGTATGAGGTGCTAACTGAGACTACATGTGGCGTAGCCGATCATGTCATCATACCCTTTACCCATGTTCATGCTGTTTCCTAGAGGCATCGATTGTAACAACATCTAGGATACCCAGAGTGGCATAAAGGCCAAAGTATTGTAGCAACCACTAGACACAAAGTCCAATAGCTACACAAGCGAGTAAAACTCTCAGTAGGCAATCAAGTGGGGAAAATTACAAGAGAACTTGACAAGGAGTCTTTGCTAAATTAGAGTCCTATATATACAAAGTATATATGGTCCATGTTACAACCTTATGTCTGTCTCATTTTCTACTCAAGGCCACTATGTTGTATACATATGCTCTGACATCATTTTCCAGATCTTTCCACCATGTTCTAAGCCTATGACATCACACCATGTGACCTGTCATGTGACTGCAGTATCATGTGCTTCTTTATTGTTCAAAAGAAAAGAAAAAGAAAAAGAAAAATTGTTAGTGTTCAAGTGTCCCATAACACAAAGGTCTCATCAATCAGTGCTTCAACATTGGAAGGTACATTATGACAATTAGGGCTACTAATGTGAACCCTGGAATCACACAGTGTAAAAACTGCTGAAGATAAGATTACTCGACTTTTTCATGTAGGATCCAAGGTTCAAAGTGTGTTAAGTAGAATGAACCCTACAAATCAGAGAACCATCGTGAATTCAGCTGGTGTTGTAAGGCCAACAAAAAAACTAATCCACCATATTTCGAAATAAAGAAAGGCAAACTGTGCCTGCACTCATTCAAGTGTTCTAATTGTCGAGGTAAACATCAGGTAGACTGCACAACATGTCTATTCTGGAAGAACTATTTCAATAGAGAGTGGCACCAAAAAAAGTACTCTGAGATCCATAAAAACAGGGTCAAATCAATTTGTTTGACTGGGAATAGAAATTCTCAACAATGATTTATGACAAATTAAATATCTTCCCCCAGAATATCTACAAAAACATGTTAACTGTCAATACTATTGTCGAGACTCATTGTCACTTTGATATCATCCTTATCCAAGAACCTTCTTGGTCTATCATTTGCTCGATTCCTAGCTCAACATGTAGTGAAGAAAAAGTTCTAGTTGGGGCTCCCCATCATTCTAACTGGCTATCCTTTGCTAGACCTCCTGTCACTCAGTTGGATTTCCCAAGAGTCTTGGCTTACATCAACATTTGTCTCTCTTCTTTCCGTTTTTCCCTTTGTAGAGATATTATCAACTACAGAGATATTCTTCTAATTTCTTTCTTTACTAATAATGTTTGTTCTTGCATCATGAACATTTATTCTGATGCTTCTCACTCTACCTTAAAGTATCTCAAGGATACTGAGGTGAATATTAACAATTTACTCATTATGACTAGTGATTTCAACATCAGAGACCAGTTATGGGATCCTTTTTTCCCTCATCATTCTTCCATTAGCAATGATTTTTTTATTTTAGCTGATTCATTCAACTTAGACCTTTTGCTTCCTACTAATTCTGTTCTTACTAGATATTCTGACATAACAGGTGAATCGGACTCAGTGATTGATCTAATATTCCTTCATAGTGGATTGAGTGAACTCAACAATCATATGATTCACCTGGATTGGCGACTCACTTCTGATCATGCTCCTCTCACTGTCACCATCTCTATTGAGGAAGAATTTGTTTAAACTGCAAAACTCTCACTACCAAAGAAAAGTGATGAGAAAAAAGTATTTGTTAAAGAAGTTTCCTCTATCATCAAGTCCCTCAACACTTTGAACCTTTTGAATCAAGAATCTTTGGAACTAGCTATTAATTTACTGGCAGCAAGAATTGAATAAGTATGGAATGCCAATGCAAGAAAAGTAAACATTATGAAATATTCCAAGAAATGGTGAAATGAAGACTGTAATCGATCTCTCAATAAATATAGAGAATTAAGAAGCCTCAAAGATTGGAAATCATTCAAAAAGACAGTTAAGACCACCAAAAAATCATTTTTAACATTAAGATTCAGGAGATTGCCAACAAGAGCCGAAGACTTTGGGAACTCATGAATTGGGTTAACAAGCACAAATTGCCAGCTATGGAAGCAATCAAATATGACAATCAACCTTGTCTTTCACTTGATAGCTTGTGGAATGCTCTCCACTCCTCCTTCAACACCACTCTTTATCACCAAGTCAATATTAGTATCCTGAATAAAATCAGAAATAAACAAGTTACTGCTTGGGTCCCATTCTCAAAGGAAGAATTCAAGATTGCATTAAAAAGCTGTAAGAACTTGTCGACTCCTGGACTGGACAAGTTGTTATGGAATCATCTCAAAATTATCCTGACAGATGATGTTTACATTACTAATATCATAAAGATTGCAAATGCTTGCATTGACTTGGAGTATTGGCCAAATCACTTCAAAAGTTCATCTACAGTTATCATTCCCAAACCAAATAAATTGTTGTATGATTCACCTAAGTCATTCAGACCTATTGTCTTGCTTAGCACTTTAGGCAAACTTATTGAAAAGGTCATAGGAGAGAGAATCCAATTTTATGTTGTTGCTAACAACTTTATCCACCCAAGCCAATTAGGTGGTCTCAAGTTCAAATCCACCATTGATGTAGGTGTAGCCCTTATGCATATTATTTGGTCAGGTTGGACAAAAAACTTATCAACCAGCACTTTAGCCTTCAACATTGCACAATTCTTCCTATCCTTAAATTATCAATTTCTCATGCAAATTATCCACAAAGCAGGACTTGACACTCCAGTTGTCAAATTTTTCACCAACTATCTAATCAAGAGGAAAACCAACTACCTGTGGAACAATTTTTCTTCTCCTCTTTTTAACATAAACATAGGAGTAGGTCAGGACTCCACTCTCTCTCCTATTTTGTTGGCTTTATATCTTTCTCCTTTGCTATTTATTTTGGAAAAATGTCTAAAAAATCTCAATATTCCTGTTTCAATCATTTCTTTTGTAGATGATGGACTTTTCATTTCTCAGAACAAGTCATTTGAAGTCTCTAACTTCTGTCTCTTCTGTAGCTACAATGCTACAACCAATCTCCTAGATAAATTCAGTCTCATTGTAGAACATTCAAAAACTGAAGTTTTTCATTTTTCTAGGTTATATAGTCCTTTTAACCCTCCCCCTCTTGATCTGTCATCCTTAGGTGGACCAATCCTAACTCCCAAGAATTCCTGGAAATATCTAGGGTTCATATTTGATAGGAAATTGACCTTTTATCAGCATATCAATTTCTATTCCAACAGAGCACTGTCATTGGTCAAGTGCATGAAACTGCTAGGAAATTCTTCACATGACATTACTCCCTTGCAAAAATGATTGCTTTACAGATGTTGTGTTCTCCCCATCACCTTGTATGGGTTCCAGTTATGGTTCTACAATTGCGCTCCTTTATCATACCCACTCAAGGCCCTTGGAAAAATGCAAAGAAGGGTGGCCATTTGGATACTTAGAGCATTCAAGACCTCTCCAACAGAAGGAATAGAGGCAATCACAGGTCTTTTACCCATCAAACTACATCTACACAAACTTGCGGGCAGACTGCAGCTTCATGCAACATCTTTTTCCATGAATCATATTATTTAAACTTTTATGGATTCTTTTTTTGGTTCTCCTCATAATCAACATCCTTCTTCTCTAGACTCTTTCACCAAATGACAAAAAGCAAACATCAAAGGTCATCTTGTCAATTCTAACAACAGATCATATGGATTGTTTCCTTCTTTTCCTCTGACTCATCCTGAACTTTCTCTGGGTTTTAGAATTATTGACAATTTTTCAGATAGATTTTCTTTCAATCTTTGCAATAATCAAATAAATGACAAATTTCACTTCCATCAACTTGACTCAGTGGTTATTGAGTCATCTTTATCACAATTCATAGCTATCATCATAATAGATGCTAGTATTAAGAACAATATTGCTACATCCATTTTGCACACACACATATTGAATCAGCCTCTCATCAAGACTATTCATCATGCAGCATTTGTCACCAGCTTAGAAGCCAAGTTGTTTGCTATTAGATGTAGCATTAATCAAGCCTCATCTAAGGAAAATGTTTCCAAAATTATAGTTATCACTGATTCTATTCATGTAGCCAAGATTTTCGACACTTCATCTTATCCACTTCAAATTCATGCTGTGGCTATCCTTGAGGAACTATGTCAATTCTTTTCCAGAAATCCTATTAACTCGATTAAGTTTTGGGAATGCCCAAGTCACCTTGAGTGGTACCTTTACAAGGCTGTTGACTTAGAAACAAAAGCATCCAATCCCACACCTGTCTATCCATGCAAAATGTCATAAGACTACAGCAAGAAAACAAAATGTGACAACATCCTAAATATATGGAAAATGACATTTCAAGTTTCAAATGGAAAGAAAAACCAATTCCTTGACTTACTTGATAACAACTATTGCTTTATTGAACCATCCTATGTCAAGGGAGGTCCTTGGCTACAGTTGTTCAGACACTCAAACTCGTTATGTGCATGTACATCAAGAGCAATCACAAGTCATGCTTCTATTGGAGAATATAAGCTTAGATTTTTCCCTAGGGAAGAATTTAAATGCCTATGCAGTGTGTACTCTATTGAATCTAGGAGACATATTCTCTATAATTGTACAAGATTTAATAGCTATTGGAATCTGAGAAAAGACTCTCTTAGCCACTTTGTTATGTTTTTGAAGGCTAATCCTAATGTTTTTGCTTTCCTAGACAATTCATTCACTACTAGCATAAGTAGACCTTATAACTAGCTCTATCTTCTTTTTTTTTTCTTTCTCACTTTTCTTTTTCTTTTCTTTTCTTATAATCAATTAGTTCCTCTTCTTTTTCTTTTCTTTTTCTTTTTTTTCTCTTTTCTTCTTCATATATGTTTGCTCCTATTGTATGTAGTTACAAAAGTAGCTACCATAGCCTACCATCATGCTCTGTGTAATAAATTGGTGATTTAAAAAAAATAAAAATAAAAAAGATTAGTGTAACATTACATATATATCATATGTAATTGTTATGATCACATGATAATTTGTTACACAAAATAATATAGAAGATTCTGGAATAATGATATAATATAATATATTTACTATATATTAATCTTATGGATAACATATGCTCTTTAGAGTAGGTTAGGTTTAGTATAGCACAGACTATTAGCCTAGTATATACAGAGTTACAAATGATAAGCTTTATTTTATTTCCCTTTTCTCTTTTTATTTTTATTTTTATTTAAATTTCTTTTTATTTTTAACTTAAGATTAAAGTTTAATATGATATTATACGTAACTATCATATGGTGACTCTATTGTCACAAATTGGTCATATATTATACAATCACATAAAAGATTCTAGAACTATAATATCATACTATATATCAATAGTATATAATATACATAGTCTTTAAGATAGGCCAGGATTTATATAGTATAAACCATTAGTCTAGTATATATAAGTAAAATACATTACACTTAGAAACTCTATTAAGTTCTCTTATGATTACCCAATCCAAGGTTATTCTTTCAATCTTATTGAAGATCTTAAGTTCTATATATAAGATAGATACTTTATAACTAGAACTTTATCAAGTTCTCTTACATTAACCCAATACTTCTTTTACTCTTATACTTAAGCTTAAGTTGTAAGAGGAGTTTCCAAATATGATATCAGAAAAGTTTGGCTACTTCTTCTATACTTACAATAGTATGAGTGAGAATAAAGTACACAGTTTTTCAACTACCATCATCACTGCATTAAAGCTTACAAACTCTAGTAGTTATATGATAAAGTCTATGTTGTTTGTCCATTATACATTTAAGACTAAAAGAAAATGTAATTCTCCAAGAAGTAGGTGTTGAATGGACTTTGTTTGCATATACAAGTTATAGATACTAACATATCTAAGCTCACTAGTAGTTCCTAGATACTAGTTCTAAAGTCTTCCAATACTTACATGATCTGCTATTCTTGAGTTGTATTAGAAGGAGATAATATAGTAGTAGAGACTCAGTGAATATCTATTAGCAGAATCTTTTCTTCTTCTACTACTACTATATTTTTCAGGATATGGATAACAAGAAACTTCAGCTTGATTAATATTACATTCTTATTGTTATAGAAGCTAGTGCCATATTTAGGCATATTAACTTTAATATCAAATCTTATCTCTATATATACAAGTATTATTTGTCTTCTACAAACTCTTAGATCCTATTCTCTTACTGGTCTCTATACTACCAATACTATTATAACCTTAATACTGGCTCAAGTTGCAACTAAGGCAAAGACTTAAGTTGAGAGATAAGAAATGATTAATTGGTAAAGCATAAGGATACAAGAATATATCTATGACTATATATATCTATAGACTATGAGGAAAATACACAGCAAATATATGTCCATGATATTACAATATATAAGGATAGGAAGAGAAAACAACAAGGAAACAGAACCTACTACATAAGGCACTAACTGATACAACCTATGGTATAGCTGATCATTGCATTATACCCTAAACCCTACAACATGTTGAAGTCATACTGAAGACATGAGAAGGTGATTGTAACAAATACTACTTTTCATTATCCAAGACCAAATATATCCTCTTTCATAGACTTCACTAGTAACTACCAAATAGATTATACTTTTCTAATTATCTGCTTTCTATTGGGATGACTGACAAAAGTCTATAGAGTTTACAGAGTCCACTCCAGAGAACCTAAGAAAGTATTAACAACTATACTAAAGATAGGACTTATCTTCAGAAAATCTAAGAGAATAAAATAAGGTCTCCTAGAAGAAATAGTTCTAAATAATCTAGAATATATTCCAATTTAGCAGAATAGTACTGAATAAGCTGGGGATTATAGTATTCAGATAGTCAGGCACTCTGATGAAAACATCTAGAATAATTTCTATAAATAGCAGGCACTTATTTGATGGCAATCTAAAGCAGAAGAAAATGCTTAGGATAGTACTAGTAGAGGTCAGAGTTTGGCAGAAGTAGTACTGGAGAGGGTACAACAAACTCTATGGTCTTGGGCTAGACATTGGGCTCTGTTGTCAAAGATTTGGAGTTTGGGGTTTGTTGTTTCTTTACACTTTCCATATATCTAGTTATTCACAAGTTAGTTTATATATAACTAGAACAAGATTCTCTAGGTATTGTTATTCTTTAGAAGTAGCCAACACATCAAATAGTTTGAAAACATGTTTAGAGAGAAGTTGGCTATTAGAGCTTTTTGTAAAGGAACAACAAACTTAAAAGTTTGAAGTAAAAAACTTAGAGTTTACTTCTATATCCAATTTTTTATCTCAAAATCACAGAGTTTGTCATACTTACTCTAGTATTTCCTTATCCTAGCTCCAACCACTATCAATACCTTCATAGTAATTACTCCATACCTCTAATTACTATCAGATAATTACCTACTATTTCTGAATATTATTTTAGATATTTCTATCAGAGTGCTTGACCATCTAGACATTATTTATTGACATGTTAGCATTGTTCTGCTAGATTGAAATGTATTCTAGAGTACTTAGCAGAGTTGCTACCTTTAAGAGATCTTATTTTGTTCTCTTAAGTCTTTCCTGGAAAGAAGCTCTTATTGGATGTATTATTGTCATAGTCTGAACTCTAAGCTATATCTGATCCTGTCTTAGATAATACTCAACTTATATCTGAGTTGCATCTTTTTCCACAGAAATGGTACTTATTATCTATGTTAGACTGTTTTTCTATAAAAGGGTACTTTACTTACTCTAGCATAAACTCTAAAATATATATCATCTTCAACAACAAATGTATTTGTTCCAAACTCCAAGGATATGTAGTCTTTTATAATGAACATATCTATTTTAAACTCTGAAGTATGTTGTTTTTTATAGCAGACATACTTGTCCAAAAATCTGATAGCATTTCAGCAGATTTACTCCTATCCATACCTAATGTCAAATATTGTCTTATTTTAGATCAACTCAATCTATACCAAGACAGTGACATCACCCAAAGTGAAGATATCTCTACTTAATGCTCCAGTTGTCTTAGATAACACTCTAGTATATAAAACTAGTAGTTATACTATAATAGCTACCCTGATAATTGACTAAAGATTAACACTAACCTCCAATGTCAATAAGCAACAGTTCTCCTTTAGATTATGAACTTTCCATCTCTAGGTCTTTCTCTGAAATTGTGACTAAGTGACTGTTAGATAATACAACACATAAGTTAAAGCTAAGGTTATTCAGAAGTTTATGTCCTATATACCCTAGATAAGCCCAATGTTATGAGATACCCTTAGTGTTACAACTTAATTTAGTTAATTCTATATATTATAACTATGCCCTAGTATTATATTACTGATTACAAAGTTAAGTTTTTCTAATATCTCAAGAAGCCTACTCAACTACTATTAGTGCTTATATTATAAGATTTATACTCCAAATCATTCATGACTACTGCAATAAATTTATTAAACAGAGGGTTAGTATCAGGGTTAGAATAAGAGAAGTAACAAAGCAAGTAAAGCAAGGTTTATTGTGATAAAGTTGGCACAATAGTTAGAGAATCACTTTCAACCACTATTTTATCTTTATATAGACTTATTAGGTATCATTGACATACATGCCAAAACATGTTAAAAATAGGACTATCATTCAAGGTGATAATGCTATTGGTGGTAGATAAACAACTGCATAGCTGATTACTAAAAGATAGTATAAATAACTATTTTTTCTTATATACTATATAAGATGGCTATGATTGGTTACTAAGTGAATAGTAATCTAAAAAAGTAAACAACTACTTTTGGCTTACAGCAAATTACTTATTGCTTACTAAGTTGTTCTCCTGTCCTAAGTACAATAATATTATTACTACTTACAATATTGAAAAAAGAGATTATTCTCAGTAGGTTGCTTATAAATAGGACTGCTATGGCCAGATCAGCTGTTGAGCTTACATAATTGTTCATATAGTATTGCTCAGTCATGATGTACTAAACAGTGGTACTTACCTTAACAAGTTTTTTATATACAAATCTAGATAGTTATGTGATTTCTCTTCTTTCTATACTATAAGCTTGCTTAACACTCATAGAGTTAGGGTTAGGGGTTGGCATGATGTCACATATCACATGACACAGTCACAAGTCATAGTCATACAATCATATATCATACAGAAGGATATAGAAGATTCTAGAACAATAATATTATATTATATATCAACAATATATAATATATATATTCTTTAAAGTAGGCTAGATTTAGTGTAGTATAAATATAAATCATTAGCCATGTATATATAAGGTCAACACTTTATTCCTAGAACTTTATGAAGTTTTCTTGTTTTGATCCTAATATAAGATTCTTTTGTTAACTTCACTTTATAAGTCTTTAATTATAATAACTGAAAGAGTCTACAGAACTTTGTGGACTTTTACAACCTCCAAAAAAACCTAAGTTTTATTAACTACAGATTACAATAATACAGATTACCTTCAGGAAATCTAAGAGAACAAATTAAGATTTCTAAAAATAGGAAATATTCTACATATTTATACTATATATTCCAAACTTTTAGATTAGCATACTTTATAAAAAAGAATAAGATAGTATAGTTAGAGGCATTTTTGACAGAAACATTTAAAATATTAGCCTAAAAAGAAAGAAGGACTTCACTAGTAATAGCAGAGAAAAGACAATAATAATAGATAGAATTAAAATTGGTAGAGATCTGAAGTAGAAAATAGCATTGTTATGATTTAAGACTTAGTGATTACTCAAGAAAAGAACCTTGTATAGGATTTACACAAGAAAACTCAATAAAGTTTTTAGTATAGAGTATTTATCTTATATATGCTAGCTAGTAGTCTATATGAGACTAATAACTATATAATATTATTCTTCTAAAATCTTCTATGTTCTTCCATATATTATGTGATTGTATGACCATGACAGTTGTGACAGCCACCAGATAATGCCTCCTTTCTCATCTACACTCCCTATTCTCTTCTATTACAGATCATATTGTCCATACTACTATAAATATTCTCACTAGATTCTTGACAACTTCATGAATCTCTACTACAGACATCTAAGAATCACCAAAAATAGAGTAACACTTAATAGTATCCATTCCTAGATAACTACTCTGGATAGCATACTTAATATATAAGCTAGTAGTTATATTGTAAAGCCTTATCCTGAAAATTGACTAAAACTATTACTAACTTCTAGTGTTAGTAACAATATACCTCCTACCTTCTAGTAGACTTGTCCACCTACTATGTTCTGAGTATCTCTTTCAAAAAATACAACCAGTGTAACTAGTAAAAATATAGTATATAAGCTGAAGCTGTGGATTATTACAAATCACATATTCTGTGTACTCAGATAATGTACAACCTACTTCTTTGGACTTCTGAGGTCCTATTATTAGATCTTGGATAATAAGGTGTGAACTGCATTTAACAACTTTTAAAAATTCTTGTGACTGACCAACTACTATAGGCAGTTTATTAAAATATTTGTATACATAGTATTATAAACTTTATTCAGCTGGTATCTCCACAACTAGTATACTGATTTTCACAAACTAAGTTGTGCTGGAAAGCCCCCAAATAAGGGCTATCTGCATATATGTAGAATGTACAAAAGCAACAACAAAAAACTAAGATATCAGGCCATCAGTAACTGTAAAATCTTTGTTTGCTAATATCTTATGAACAGCT
>Ga0157358_1000194_pt1 | contig 24119 bp, 21 predicted proteins | sample AttcapACBM2_FD_111484 | JGI IMG/M metagenome (GOLD analysis project Ga0157358, IMG submission 111484) | Fungus gardens microbial communities from leaf cutter ant in Botucatu, State of São Paulo, Brazil - Atta capiguara ACBM2 | ecosystem: Host-associated > Fungi > Mycelium > Unclassified ... | reverse complement strand
GGAAGTGATTCAAGCATTAGAAAAGAACAATGGATTATCATGGGAAGAAGATAGGATTGTATACATGGAAGGAAGAATATATGTCCCAAACAGCAAGAAGCTCAAAGAGAAGATCCTACAAGAGAATCATGACTCAGTGGATGTGGAACATCCAGGATAACAGAGGATGCTAGAATTGATCAAATGAAACTATTGGTGGCCAGAACTAAAAGAAGACATCAAGAAATACATATAAGAATGTTTCAAATATCAACAGAATAAAGTCCAGCATCAGAAGAAGTCAGGAGGACTACACCCATTGAAAATCTCACAAGGACTATAGTAGGAGATTATCATTGATATTATTGGATATTTGCCTAGATCTAATGGGATGGATGTAATAGTGGTCATTATAGACCAGTTCATGAAGATGATTTAGCTAAAGGTGACAACAACAAGCATATCATCAGAAGGAATTGCCAAAATTTACAGAGATGACATTTGAAAATTACATAGGATACCAAGGAAAATTCTCAGTGACCAAGGATCACAATTTGCATCAAAATTTATGGAGGAATTTACGAAAACACTAGAAACAACAATACAACTACCAACAGGATAACTAGATGGAATGGTTAGCTGCTGTGGAATTCCAATACAATGACAAAAGACATACAGCAACAGGAAGAACACCATTTGAGTTAAACTTTGGAAGGCATCCATAGAAAGATGACCTTATAGTACAGTCAGAGATTTTAAGAGTAGAAGAGTTTCTTGCAGGATTACAGAAGAGTTGGGAATAGGCTACAAAGGCAATAGAAGAGGCACAGAAGAATATGAAAAGGTAATTCAACAAGAAAAGACAAAATCCTCAAGGACTGAAGGTTGGAGACAATGTGTGGCTAGAAAACAAAAATATCCAATTAAACTGGCCCTCAAAGAAGTTAGACAATAAAAGATACAGACCTTTTAGGATCTTGAAGGATATTAGCTTAGGAGCATTTCAACTGGAACTTCTGGAAGGATAGGCTATTCATAATATGTTTAATGAAGATTGTTGTGGCAACCACTAGACTAATGTCCAATGAAAGCACAAATGGTAAATCTCAAGGGTGGATATCTAGTGGGAATACAAGTTGTGTATTCACAAGAGAACTTGATAGGAAACCACAACAGTATTCTACTGACTATTTATATAAACTAACCCTGGTCCATGCTATGACTATGCATTATCCTACCCTAATGTCCATTACTCATCCACCTTGTGTCTACCTTAAGGTTAGCATACCATATACATGTGCCCTGACATCATACCCTCAACCCTACTCTTAATCTCTGTTGTCCATGTATGCACCATGTGTACACCATGAGAAACCATGTCCCTTGATGTCATTCTATCTCTAGATTCTTCCTGATCCTTCCAGACCACTCTAGACCACTCTAGGCCCTATGATATCATATCATGTGACTTCCCAGTCATATGCCCTTTCTCTCTCATTGTAGACTAATAATATGACTAATGTCCTATATCTTATCTTATCTATTGTCTGTCCTTACTAAAGTCTGTCCACACTTTCATCTTATAACAAAGATCTTCTGACACAATGTGTGGAACCAAAGTTCTAGGGTTAGCACAAGGAACCAATACCACCACCAACAATTATCAATGAAGAAAAAGAATACAAAGTTGAGGAAGTTAGAAAGCATAGAAAACAGAGTAGAGGGACATAATACCTCATATATTGGAAGGGCTACAGAGATGAACATAATCAATGGATTGCAAAAATGGGGTTACCACATGCAAGAGAGGTGATTGAAGACTATTGGACATGGTATTTGAGTTGAAACCTATAAAGAGGGAAGGTAAAATCCCATTTTGGACAGTTCAAACCATTCACTCGAACTTTAAAAACACAAATGACTCAGATCATCAATGACAATAACAATTACATTACTGTATTCACCTCTCCAAACCCCTACATTTCCAGAAAATTAAACAACATGAACCAAGCTCAAGTCATGAAGAGAGAATGAGAAGACTGGACAAGAATATACTACAAGACATTGAAATAAATTGAGGCAATGATTGATGTATAGAAGATAATAAAGAATATGAAGAAATTAGCTGGAGAAGCAAACACAATGGTGACAGAGATAGAAAGATCTATCCTAGCAACAAGTATTGACAATTAGATGATGAATATCATGAATATTGTAGGAATATCAGAAGATTTACAATACCTAGTTCAAAGTGATATAGAAGATTGAGTATTCCAAGTCCAAAGGATGTTGGTGGATGAACTGAACAGATACAAAGAAAGAGATAATATATGTGGATGAAAACATATAAGAAATTCAAGAATTGTATATTAACAAAGAACAAACAAAGAAGGAAGAAGGAAGGGTGGAAGAGAAAGAAGTCATACTTATCAAACTATATGAAGTCTTTAAGTCAACATTAAGCTTAAGCTTCACAGATGAAGAAGTCGACAACCTCCTCAAATATATGAAATTTGTCAAGTCTCCTACTCAAACAAGAATTTTCTGACCACTACTACATTATCAAGCACTTTGATCTAGAGGAGAACAGAATCCTGACTTCTGGAATGAAATAGTAATGGCACTGGTGGAAAATAAACACAATACAGAAACTTCAAGGAATAGATATCTAATAAACATGTTCCAAGAGGAACCACCACACAAACTGTTTTTCATTGCTATCGACAATCAAGAACAAGTTATCATAGGTCCTAATAAAAAAATGGTGACAACTTACATAGTAGGAGAACTGAAGGTATTGGTTTGATTCATAAGGACATGAATGCTGAAAATGGGATATTGTTATGATTGATACCTTGAAGATGCAATATAGAGATGAGCTTAGGGTATGACAACACAATCAGCTGTGCTAAAGTAGTCTCAGTCAGCACCTCATGTAGTAGGTACTCTAGCCTTGCTGTTTTCTTACTGCCTCCTCATATATTCTGACTCATGGACTTCATGGACTATATGCTGTTTCCTCATGTACAATATATATATGTAGTGTAGATACTATTCTGTATTCTTATACTTTACCATTTATTCATTTTTCTTAATTCTTTCTCAAACCTTTGCCTAAGTATAACCTGAGCTCTAGCTTAAGGTCATAACAATCTGGTAAGACATCTCAGAAATCCAAATAAGTAATTTAATATATTATCTAAGAACATAGAAGATGGGTTGGAATAATCTTTGGCTTTAGCCTATATCTTTACTAGCTACACTAGTTACATATTTTAAGTATGTTTAGAGAACTTAGTAAGATAAAACCACTGAAGAGTGACAAAGTATGTTGTTACCAACACTAGAAAGTTTCCAAGTCCTGATCTGGAATATATGATCTATACAACTAGTAGGAGTATAGCATATAAGCTAAAGCTAAAAATTGTTCTGATTCATTTTTTGTATTCTCAGATAAACAATTGTCTAACAAATAGTTTCAATTAGAAAGGGCTATATACTTAGTCTTAGTTGAAAACTGGACTACTATCTTTTGTTGATGACTTATTCAGAATGTTACTTTGTGAGCTATGAGAGTAAAGTAATTAGTCACAGATTTATAATTTAATACTTACAAGTATTAAGTAAGTATTCACAGAGGTGCAATCTAGCTTGATTATATTTATTTAAGAGGTTTTCCATCTGCTGAACAAGCTTAGCTACAGTAAATCCTATACTAAAATATAAGCCAATCATTAAACACATAGCCTAATGGCAGTGGAGTACTTGTTAGATTATCTGCTATATCCAAGTATATTAGAACTTCATCTAAGTACTCAGATTAGTTTACAAAGATCTTTTGATTCTTACAATTGTGACTTATATGTATTTTAAGAAACTCTTTGGTCTCTTCAAGATTATGACACTCTTATTTTGTTATGAATTTTTTGCTTCAACTCTAAGAAGAGTAGGGAATCTTTTGAACTCATAAAGCAGACATCATTGACATAGACAATTATTAAAACAAGCTTTCTAGTATTTTCATCAATGAAGTAGTATATACTAGCATTATATTTAAATTACTCAAAACCTAGGACTAACATTGACTTAGTCATAGTCTACTATCAAAATAAGCTGGCTTGTTAAAGGCTTTACAGAGTTGTTAGATTTTCTTTTCTTTATTAGATAGCTTGAAATCTTTAGACTACTTTACATAGATTTCCTTATTTAGATTACTATATGAGTAAGCAATTTTCATATTAATGATATGAATATTCTAATCCAGATAATTAATTTAGACTTATATCATACTTGTTTTATTTTCTTTTGAACTTTTTTCATCTAAAATATAACCACATGATGAACAGGCTAGACATAACATTATCTATTAAAGCTAAGATCATTATCTATGTAGCATTACTTCCAGTCTCTCTCAATCTCATAAATTGCTAAGTCTAATCTTCTATTTTATCTTTTGTACTATTATTTGTGAATATTCTTGATGAGTGTGAATCATCCCTAACAGTATTATCAGACTAAATAGCTACCATCACAAAAAATACCATTCTAACCCCTAACTCATTATTAATCCCATAGTATTTTTCTACTGTAGCTTTATCCTCTCCAGCAATCTTGACTGCTCAGTGACTAAGCAAGCAGACTTGTTCATACTACTCTACTACTCCAAATAGCTAATATGAATAATATCAACTTGTCTTTCTCCTCAAAGAATCTCTAAAAGTATTTCAAAATCATTTAAGATTATTCTAGAGAATAACAATACTAATTAGGTTGATGTACTAGAAAAGAAATAACTTTTACCCTTTCTGTACCTGCTGTAACTCAGCAATCTATAGTTTTCCTAGCCAAGGTTCTTGGAAAACTAACAGCTAACCTTATACTGGCAAAAGACTCTATACCTCTAAATACTAGATACTTTCAATAGAACAGATTTGGAAAAGCTAAATAACTTCCTATTCTAGTGCCAACTCCACTTCTATGTAAACTCTATATAATTTACCACTGATACTATAAAGGTAAACATTATAATGACTTATTTAACAGAAGTAGTATAGAATTGGTTCAAAATTGGATTGAACCAGAAAGAATAGAAAATCCATCAAAATTAACTTGAAAACTAGTCACAATTCACAAAAGAGTTATACTGTTATTTTGGCTCATCTAATCTCATTAGAGATACTACTATTATACTTGACAACCTGCAAATGAAATCTAGTAATAAAATTGCCATTTATAACATTGAATTTATGAGATATATTCCAATTGGGCTGAGGTAAATTTGTATAAAGAAAAAAAGAAAGAAAGCTATTGATTTTCCAAGCAATGTACTTTTTGGCTATAATCATGAACAACTGCTACTGGGAAAGAGAATGGGAATACAATTATTAATAGCAAACTTATCCTAGATGTCTTTATTCCTCTGGAATTACTAGGTTCCAAGCCAAATATCTGAAAGATATCTCTTTCACTCTAGAAATAATCCTGACTACTTAGTTAGAAAACTAGAATATGGTTTTACAGACTCTACACAGAATATAGGCCACATTGATCTTGTCTGTACAAATATAAGTCTAATCCATCTTAATACTACTACTATTTTCAATCTGAACTTGCACTTATCCCTCATATTATCTTTAGTCTATAAATCAGACTATATTCAGAACCTACCTTTTTGTACCTTTATCAACTCTGAATCTATACATTACTTTGTTGATACTACATTTATACTAAAGTATAACATTCCTACTAACCCAACTTTACCTGTGGCATTGAAACTATTTGATAGATTGTTATTGTTGAACAATATTATTTCCAAAACAGCATTTTTGTCTATCACATTCTTATCTGGTGATTGAATAATATTAAATGTGTATATTACCCTCTTGATACCTTCTATTTGCTAGTTTTCAAATACAACTAGCTTACCTAATATAATTCAACAATTGAATAGACTACTGGGTTTATTATCTTCTAATTAAACTTACAAAAGAAAACCAGTTCCTCCAAAAATTTTCTAACATCTACAACTTCCAAAAAATCTCTGCTTATAACTAATATTTCTAGCTTCCCTAGTTCCAAACCTGAAAACTTCCCTCTCTAGTCTTATATTACTATTATTAGAGCATAGTCATACATCTAAGCAATACAAATAACAGAATTAACTACTTTCCACCTTGCATTTCATCCCACTAACCTTATTAAAGAAATAGTCAGGATTATAAATAACTCCATTGATCTATCTGCTATTCCAACTAAGTATTACAAGTTTTTTGACATTTTCAGTAAGGCTAAAGCTAAGATCCTGTATTAGGAGTAATTCACACTTATCAAGAGTATTTATAAATATAGCATAGAAGGCAGAATGGAAGAATAGACTTAAAAATTTTAAGAAACAGAGGAGATTAGAAGTAGTGCTATGTGGATAACAATCTTAGCTTCAATAGATAACATTATATTTAGCCTATTCATTATATAGTTATATTTTTGGATAATGGAAGTTTGGAAGTGAATAAAATGAGTGTAGCTGTCATATGCCAAGTCCACCCATCTGAAGTATATATCTCTGTAGTGATACTGCTCTACTATATAAGTCTACCTTCCATAACAGCCACCTTTCTCACAACATGCCCTCATGGCAGTAATGTAACTATCTGGATATTCTATCTCTCATAGTGGGAATACTTCTATTTGACTTGGTCTTCTATAGCAGAGTCATACTCCTATCAGTGTCTTAACACTGAAACTTCTGCTCAGAGTAATAGAGGTCATACTACTGAAACTCTGAGCATCTTCTATATTATATATTTGTATATAAAACTAGTAGTTATATTGTAATCTGCTAGTCTGATAATTGACAAAGATAATCTCCTATCTGAAGTTGTGACTATACAGCAGACAGATGGCATAGCACATAAGCTAAAGCCAAGGTTGTTTAGCAAGTCTGTACATTTCCAAGCTAATTTTATAGACTTTCACCTCTAGTGTAAACTGTGCTTGACAGTATTATCAGACTTCATCACTTCTTTTCCTCTTACCACCATCTTGCATGGTAACACCTATTGGAAATATAGCGAATAAATTCATTATTTCTTCAACTTTCAGTCCCTCAACTACAAGTTTCGCAAACGTCAATTCTTTTTTACCAACTGTGTCCTTTGTAAACGATATAGGGATGGACAATTCATCAGGTCAAGTACCTGCATTTGATTGCAAGGTGAGAGGGAGAAACACTACTTTTGCTGCAAATCTTTCTAGAGAATCATCATTGGCATCCTCTGGTTGGGTGACTTCATATCATGACAGAATGGACATCAACATGAATTGCAATTCAGCAATGGGAGAGCTGACTTCTGAGCTGTTCTATAAGACAGAACAAGAGAAAGCATTGCAGATTAGTAGGGTGGCTAACCAACAGGAAACTATGAGGGCCATGGGTAGTTATAATGAGGCTCCTCCAACATACACATCCCATGAGGAAAGTATAATCAACATCCAAATTCCTTACAACATGTAGGCTCCAACTAAACCAGAACTATGGAGTAGATCATTCCACCCCATCTCACTCCACAGATCAATTGAACACTTTGCATTGGATGCTGAGAATATCAAGGTCACCCTCAATTTCTTAGCTAAATACATCAAGAATAAACAGATAAATGGCAGTATGGTTAATGAGCTCAACGATTTCAATGGCATGGGTGATGCTATCTGGAATTTTATTTCTTTAGTTTACAAGGCCAGATGGAACTCCCTGTATACTGATCAGAAATCTAACACTCTTAGGGCTAAGATTTCCTCGAAATTCACCCCAAGAACCGCTCCCTCTAACAATGGTAACAAGAAGGATATAGCCAAACCAACTCCAGTCTCTATCAACAAAGTCCTGCCATCACCCTATCTCCTGGCCAAAACTAGGAAGGAAGTTAACGTTATTTCCAAGTACTTCCACTCCAAAAAACCAATGGCTGAAAACAAGAACCAAGGCAAGAACAATAGCTATGGCAAGTCATATGCTCAGGCCTCTAAACCGTCTATCAACACATCAGAAGTACTCAAAATTAAGGAAACTTTCCCATCCCTCAGTGCCAAAAAGATTGACCAGGTTAACAGCATTGTCAATAGCTAGAATAAACCAAAGCTGCGTATCAAGATGACAACCAAAGGCCCTTCTAGAAAGCAGGTAATTATCCCTATGAGTAAAGAAAATATCAATACTTTCATGAAGAACTCGTCTTTTCATGTGGCTAACATAAACAGGCTTTTGCGCAATGCTAAATCGGATGTTTTAGTCAACTACATCCGATCTGATCCTACAGGTGTCATCATCATCACCAGTAAAGTTTTGCAGCAATCCGACATGTCAATCATCAATCAATATATCAAAAATTCCAATGACATCAACTCCCTTTAGGTGGAAGAACCTCATCTCCCCAAGTCCAAATCCTACCTAAAGATTATTGGTATTCCATTTTTCCCCCACACAAATTCTCAGGAGAAGCTTTTGTTGAACGACATTGAAATGTTTCTCAAGCAGAATCACATCTTTGACAACATTTCTCTCACATCAAAACCAAGAGTAATAAAGGTCTCACTGAAATCCGACATGTTGATTGTTTGGATAGATATTTGGGATGTCCAGAGTGGAAGTAATGCCAAGATGCTAATTAACAGATATTTCAATGTCGGAAGCTATATCGCAACCATTTGGGGAGCCAACATGAACTCTGGCATACTGCAGTGCAAAAATTGTTGGAAGTGGGGTCATGCAACATTCTCATGCAGAGTTTAAGGTTCAAAATGCATCAAATGCAATGGGCCGCACAAATCTGAACACCATTGGGAATTTGGCTGGTGCTACAAGACAAACGCCAAGATTAACCCGCCAAGATTGAAAATGAAAAAAGAAGAACCATGCACTCACACATTCAAGTGCTCGAATTGCTGAGGAGACCACCAAGTGAACTCCAATCAATGTCTGTTTTGGAGACACAGGTTCAATAGGGAATGGCATCAGAGGAAGTACGCTGAGATCTGTGAAAACAGATCCAAATCGATTTATTCTGAAGGGAACGGCAGAGCCCAACAATGACTGTGAAAAACCTCAAAGTTTTTTCGCAAAACGTTCACAAGAACTTCCTCATCATCAATACCCTCCTTGAGACTTTAAATCATTTTGATATCATCTTAATTCAAGAACCTCCTTAGTCTGAAATATGAAAAATACCTAGTACTTCGAATAACAATGGCGAACCTCTAATGGGCACCAGCCACCACCCCAACTGGGTTTCTTTTGCTAGAATCCCATTGGACACGAAGGACTTCCCTAGAGTCATCGCCTATGTCAACATACACCTCTCTTCTCTCCACTTTCTTTTTTGCAAAGACATTATTAATTATAGGGACATCAGTCTCATTTCCTTTTCCAATAACAATGTATGCTATTATATCATGAATGTTTATTCTGATTCATCACATACAGCTTTAAAGTATCTAAAGGATACTGAAGTTATCATCGATAACATTGTTCTTATGATAGGTAACTTTAACATTAGAGACAGTTTATGAGATTTGTCTTTTCCATTCCATTCTTCTCTTAGTGACAATTTAATTATTATAGTGGACTCTTTCAATCTTGCACTATCTACTCCGACTAACCCCTGTCCAACTAGGTACTCTGATATGGCAGGAGAGTCTAATTCTGTGATTGACCTCATGTTTCTACAATATGGATCATTGGAACTAGACCAACATTCAATCCTCCCTGATTTTTGGTCATCTTTAGATCATGCTCCTCTCTCCATCGATATCCCTATCTTCGAAGAGATCATCCAAATATCAAAACTATCTCTGGCCCCAAAAAGTGACCAAGAAGCTGCATTCATTGAAAACATCATTTCGAACTTCAAAATCATAGACATGTCTAACATTGAGAACACCGAAAAATTGGAATGAGTAGTCAACCAACTCAGAATGATCATTGACCAAGCTTGGACAAAAAATGCCAAGAAATCAAAAATCTCCAAGCATTCCAAACAATAGTGGTTAGAAGAATGCAGTCGCTCTCTTAATAATTACAGAGCATCAAGGAGCCTTAAACGTTAGAAGAAATTCAAGAAGGTAGTTAAAGACGTCAAGAGATCCTTTTTCGATGATAAAATTCAAGAAATTGCAAACAAGAATCATGGTCCATAGGAGCTGATAAACTGGATTAAAAGACGAAAACTTCCCACCATTGAGGCTATCAATCACAATGGTCTTTCATGTCTTTCCCCCGAGAGCTTATAGAATGCTCTTCACAGTACCTTCAATACCGCTCTAAATTGTCAGGTCGATCTCAACATCCTCAATAAAGTAGAGCACAAACCCTCTCAATGGTGGAGCCTGTTCTCCAAAGAAGAATTCAAATCAGTAATCAGCAAATGCAGTGATGCATAAGCACTGGGCCCAGACAAGCTAATGTGGTGCCATTTGAAATATACCATCAATCAAGACACCTGCCTTACCAACATAATCAACATTGCCAATTCATGCATTAATTTAGAGTATTGGCCAAAATACTTCAAGGTTTCATCCACGATAATCATACCCAAACCCAACAAGTCTTTGTATGATCAGCCAAAAGCATTTCAACCTATCGTTCTCCTCAATACATTAGGTAAACTCATTGAGAAAGTGATTGCAGAAAGACTCCAATTCTCTGTCATGAGCAACAATTTTATCCACCCAAGTTAACTAGGCAGATTAAAATTCAAGTCCACCATGGATGCCAGCATAGTTCTCACTCATATCATTCGATCAGGATGGGCCAAAGGAAAATCGACAAGTTCTCTTGCATTTGACATATCGCAATTCTTCCTGTCACTCAACCACAAACTCCTAACTCTCATTCTTGAGAAGACAGGCCTTAATCCTAAAGCCACCTCTTTCTTTGCAAACTACCTAGTCAGGAGAAGAACAAGTTATGTGTGGAACAACCTCTCCTCCCCCATGTTTGAAGTCAATGTCAGAGTAGGCCAAGGGTCTGCTCTTTCTCTCATCCTTTCAGCCTTATACCTCACTCTGTTTTTATACATTCTAGAAAAACATTTAAAAAATCTAAAAATTCCCATTTCCATTCTTTCATTCGTGGATGATGGTCTCATTATCACTCAGAACAAATCTTTTGACATTTCTAACTCTCATTTTTTGTAGTTACAATGTTCTTTCTAAATTACTTGACAGCTTTGGTCTCGTCATCGAACATTCAAAAACTGAAGTTTTCCACTTTAGCAGATCCCAGGGCTCCTTTAACCCTCCTCCTTTAGACCTTTCCCCAATTGGAGGTCCGATCTTACGTCCCAAAGATACTTGGAAATACTTGGGTTTCATCTTCAACCACAAACTCACGTTCCACAAGCACGTTGATTACTACTCAAACAAAGCAATTTCAACAGTCAAGTGCATGAAGCTATTGGGAAACTTGTCTTGTGGCATCAACCCTCTTCAAAAACGTTTGCTATACAGATGCTGCATTCTTCCTATAGCACTATATGGCTTTCAACTGTGATTTTACAACAAAGCCCCTTTATCATACCATATGAAAATCCTAGATAAGATGCAGAGGAGAGCTGCCATTTGGATTTTAGGAGCTTTCAAAACATCACTGTCGGAGGGTATCAAAGCCATCGCTGGAATTTTACCTATAAGATTCCATCTCCAAAAAATTGCTAGAAGATTGCAAATTCACCTCTTCAAGCTCCCCACCAACTACATCCTAAGAGAACTAATGGATAATTTGTCTTTATCGTCCAACAATCCCAATCCACACACTGTTGGTTCTCTAACAAACTGTCAAAAGAACATAGCCAAAGGCCATCTCATTGACTTTTGCAACAAGGTCTATGGAATCTTCCCATCCTTTTCTCCTCTTAACCCAGAATTTTTCCCTAGTTCTCATATTATGGACAATTTTTCTGATCGATTTTCTTTTAATTTAGTTAATAAAAAAGAACAAGAAAAAGATAAAATTTGCACCCAAGAACTTGACAATATGATTCTTCGAAACTCTTCTTCGCATCACACAGCCCTCATAATAACAGATGCTAGCATCAAGAACGACATTGCTACATCTATATCATATGTTCACATAGCAAACCAACCACTCACCAAAACAGTGCATCATGCAGCATTCATAACAAGCACAGAGGCAGAACTGTTCACCATCAGATGCGGTATCAACCAGGCCTGCACCAAAGAAAATGTCTCCAAGGTCATCGTCATAATAGACTCCATTCATGCTGCAAAGAAAATATTTGACAGCAAATCTCATCCCTTCCAATCCCATACTGCAACGATTCTCAGTGAGTTGCGGGGCTTCTTCAACTCTAACCATGACAACTCCATTGAATTTTGGGAATGTCCAAGCCACCTTAAATGGAGGTTTTACCATGATGTTGATGAAGACTCCAAATCATTCCACCTGACACCCACTTATTCTTGCAAAATTTCCTGAGATTATTGCAAGAAAACTGATAGTGACGATATCATCAACCAGTGGAAGATGATGTTCCAAGCATTGGATGGAAAAGGCAAACATTTTCTTGACCTTTTAGATGACGATTTCAACACAATCGAACCCTTTTACACTAAAGGTGGTCCTTGGCTTCAAGTTTTTGGCCACTCCAACTCGCTATATGCTCGCGCTACAAGAGCTATCACCAATCATGCCCCCATTGGGGAATATCGACTAAGATTTTTCCCCAACGAGGACTTCATGTGTCCTTGCAATGACTATCCTATCAAATCAAGGAAACACATCCTTCACGAGTATAGGAGATTCAACAGGTATTGGAACTCCAAAAGAGATTTGTTGAACTATTTTATTATGTTCTTGATCGCCAATCCTAATGCTTTTGCATTTACAGACAAGTAATATATTTTGCCAAGTAGATCTTGGTTTCCCTCTTATTTTCTTCTCCCTCTTCAACTAGTTCTTCTCTTTCTTCTTTCTCTTTCTTCTTTTCTCTTTCTTTTCTCTCCCCTTGTTAATATGCTTCCTCTGTATGTAGTTACAAAGTAGCTACCACAGTCTACCTATGCGCACTGTGTAATAAATTGTTGAATTAAAAAAAAAAAAGAAAAAAAAAGTATTATCAGACTTCCAAGTCTGCTGTCACTTCTAAGTCTGCTGTCACTTCTAAGCAGTTTTGTCTGCTAAATCTTCTGTTGTAATTTTGTTTGTAAAACAACTTTTGTACTTCAAAGTTCAAATAGCTTTCTCTCACTATAACTCTTCAATGACAACTCTAATTTCACCACTTGGAATATCCTTCAATACTATTTTGTGTTTTAGCAACAATCTTGCTTATCTACTAAATACTCCATAATATTCAAGATATATCCACCAAAAGGGCTTATCATCTCTAAAGTCTTCATCTTATACTATTCAATTTAGCCAGACAGTTTCATCTGTCTCTAGTCCAAGTATTATTTCTACAAACAATGATCCTAACTGGGAGAATGCTCCTGCTACTAATCTTATTACTAATCTAATATCTAATAGACCTACTTTTTTTACTCACTCATGATCAAAACCTTATTAAAGTGATAATACTAATAAACAGTTAGCTGATGTACTTAGTCAACTTGCAAATATGCTTAATACTAATCAGATCTCTGGTCCCAATACTAATTCAAGGGAAACTAAAGCCCATATTCCTAACACTTTTAGTAGCACTAAGCTTGACAAGCTTAATAATTTTTTATTCCAATGTTATCTCTACTTTCACACTAATCTTATACAATTTAACATGAATATTGTGAAAATCAACTTCACAATGACCTATCTTACTGGAGTAGTCTAGGACTGGTTTGAAGTAAGCCTCAACCAGGAAGACCAGTACATCCTGTAAAACTAGCTCTTCAATTGGAATCTGTTTGTTGATGAGCTATGTCAATATTTTGGTCTCTCAGACCCTATTGGTAAAGTAGCTAATATACTGGATAATCTCTCCATGAAGCCTAGCAACAAGATTTCCACTTACAATATAGATTTTATGTACTATACTTCCCAATTAGATTAGGAGAATAGTATTCTATACCACTGCTATTACCAGAGGCTCCGAAATCAGACCTAGAATCCCATCTCCATCTGAAAACAAGGAAAACCCACCTCATTCCAGGATATGTATGCTTTAGTAATAACTATCAATTACTGCTACTAGAAATATAACTGCAAATACCACCATACAAGATAGATAGAAAAAGAGGCTTTTGAGTCTTACTCTTAGAAACAAGGTAAAGCTTTCTCCACTGGTAATGCCATGGCCTTCCGGAATAAGGCAAACATATCTCTAGTGGCCTCATCTACCAAATCATTTTCTTTTAAACCATCTCCATCCTCTGCTCCCAAGAAATAATCAAATTCTCTATAGATAAACCTCTCTTCTAAGCTAGCTGGCAATAGCAAGTTGACTAGTAATAAGTATAAGAAGCATCTCAAAAACAATTTGTGCCTCTATTGTAGTGCAGGAGACTATAAGTTAGACTTCTATCTTAAGAAGCAGACTATGGTTACTTCTAAGAGCCACAGTACTTCAGCAACTACTTCCAAGAAACCCTCAGAAAAATAGAGAGCAACCTCCAGAACTCTGCATAGACTGAGGGCTATATTAAACTTTTTTGTGCAGCAATGAGCCTTATCTGACTTAACATATCTGCTCTTTCTAATGCTCATTCACTCTTTATAATCCTTACTTCTTTTTTGATTCTTAATCAGGATTACCTTAAAAATCCCATTTTGGGCTCTCATTAACTCTGGGTCTACTCATTGCTTTGTAGACTAGAAATTTATGGATACTCACCACTTGAAGACATTCATAACTCCTTCAATCACCCTCCATTTGTTTAATGGTTCATCAAACAGCACCATTTCCAAAATTGCTAACCTGCCTATAATTTTTCCCACCAGTAATTGTATAAATCTGGACTTCTATATTACTCTGCTTGATTCTTCTTGCTCTTTGGTTCTTGGATACAACTGGTTTACCTGACATAATCTACTGATTGACTAGATAAATGGGTCAATAAATTTTCATCTATCTTTGCAGGAAAATCTTGCTCCCTCTTGTATTGTAGCCAACACACCATTGGTATCTCCATTATTTCCTAACATCCCTCTGCAATCATTGAATTTTGCAGTTTCCATATCTGCATCTGAGACCTCCAGGTCTATCTTTAAGTAACCTAATATCACCATTATTGGTACTGTAGCATTCTTGCACATATTAAAACTTCTGAGCTCTAGTAACTTTGAACTTTGTCTTCACTCTTCAGACATTCAGACTAACTCCACAAAACTTGCAGAGGCTTCTGATCTTTCCAATATCTCTTCCAAATATCACAAATTTGCCAATATTTTCAGTAAAACTAAAGCCAAAGTTCTTGCTCCTTATTATTCTCCAAATTAATCTAGAAGAAGGTACTCAACCTCTGGTTGGCCCTATATACTCTCTTTCAGTATTTGAACAAGAGACTTTCAAGGAATTCATTGAGGAAAATCTCAACATGGGTTTCATCCAACCAACCTCCACTCTGCATGGTGCACCAGTCTCATTTATCAAGAAGAAAGATGGTTCACTATGTCTCTGTGTTGACTTCTACCGTTTTAACCACATTTTCAAAAAGGATTGCTATCCACTTTCACTCATCTTCAATCTACTGGACTTATCTTGCAAAACTTAGATTTATTCAAGAATAAATCTTTGCTATGCTTATCACTTGGTTTGTATTGTTGATGGTGATGAATAGAAGGTTGCCTTTAGAACATGTTATGAATCATTTGAGTGGTCTGTAATACTCTTTGGTCTTACCAATACCCTCATGGCTTTTCAGCAATTTATAACATGTCCAAACACCACTGGCATGTTAAAGAAGTACTTAAACATCTTTACAAGGCTAGCCTTTATTATCAAAAATAACAGTTTTGATATTGTAATTAGTTTTAGTTCTATTTTTATTGTCATGTTGGACTCATATTCTATGTCATCATTGTAACTTGGACTGAGACTTGGTCATCTGCCTTGCCTCATAGTATATATTCTAGTTTACTATGTAATACAAAAAAATGACTTTATCTGAAAACTCCAGATTCTATTAAGTGCTTTATTCTACTACTGCACAACTATGTTTGTTCATGTCACTCTTTATTAATTATTTCTTTTTCCTCCTGGCCTTACTATGTCTGATGACAAAGTAAAGATTATTCAATCCTTCTTAGAGTTCACTAACTTCTACCACCAGTTCATCTTTAACTATTCAGACATTGTCATTCTATTAATATGTCTTACCTAGAAGGATGTTCTCTGGAAGTTTGACTCTTCCTGTTATAATGCTTTCAACTCTCTCAAAAAGGCATTCATCTCTGCTCCCATCCTCACTCATTGAATTTCCAATGCTTAACTCATCATGGAAACTAATACTTCAGACTATGCTCTTACTGCAATTCTTTCTATTTTTAACAAAGAAAATGAAGTTCATCTGGTCACTTTTCACTCCTACACTTTTACTATGGTAGAGTTGAACTATGATATACATAACAAGGAATTGTTTGCTATTTTTGAAGCTTTCAAAATTTGGTAATACTACCTAGAAGGTTTGACCTATCCTATTGATATTGTTATGGATTATAAAAACCTTGAGTATTTTTCTACTACCAAAGTGTTAACCTGGAGACAAGCACAGTAGTCCAAATACCTCTCTCAGTTCAACCTTATCATTAGATCTGGTCATTTTGGCACCAAACTGGACACTCTCACTAAATGGTGGGATATTTATCCTAAAGAAGAGAATACTGGCTATACCACAGTCAACTCTCACAACTTCAAACTAATCTTCACTCAAGAACAACTTGTGATCTCCGTACAAGCTACTGTTCTACTTTTTTCTTCTCTCTATACAGCTATAGTCATGGATCTGGACATTCTACACTAAGGCATCCTTTTAGCTCTCCCTAATGATCCAATTGCTACAAGATATATCTCTGCAGATGGCTGATGATCTATGAACCTAAATAGTCTTCTTCTTGACAACAGAATCTATATATTATCTACTGGTAATCTCTGCATATGCATTCTCCAGTATAATCATGATCATATTCTTGCTAGATACTTTAGTCAGAATAAAATACTAGAATTAGTTTGCCATGGATATTCCTGGTCCAGCCTCCACACTGATATACAACAATTCTGTAAGTCCTGTATCACTTGTATACAATCTAAGCTACAACATTACAAGCTCTATAAATCTCTCAAACAACTTCTTATCTCTGAACAACTATGGAATTCTATTTCTATAGACTTCATCAAGAAACTCCTGTCATTCTCTGGGTTTGATACTATCTTGGTCATAGTTGACTAGCTCACCAAGTAGGTAATCTTTATCCCTGCTTATAACACTATCATATCTGTAGACTTAGTATGTTTATTCATCCTCCATGTGTTCTCCAAACATGGTATTCCTTCTCATGTCACCTCCAATAGAAGCTTGGAGTTTGTGTCAAACTTCTTCTGTTCTTTAGGTGCTGGTCTGAATATATGGCTTTACTTTACTTCAAGTTATCATCCTAAAGGTGATAGACAAACCAAACACATGAATCAGACCCTTGAGCAATACCTCTATGTATATTGTAATTACTAGCAAGATAACTGGTCCAAACTCCTATCTCTTGCAGAGTTTTCTTACAACAATACTCTGAGTGCTACTACTAGTGTTTCTCTGTTCTTCATGAATAAGGAATATCATCCAAACATCACCATTCATCCTGAACATGATATTGCTTCCTTCTGAGCCCATGACTTCACTATAAATCTCAATAAAATACAGAGTACTCTCAAAGCTGAAATCTCCACAGCCTAACAGTATTATCAGAAATTTACTAATATATGACATTCCTTTGTTCCTGATTTCAAAGTAGATGACAAAGTCTTTGTTAAGGCTCAGTTCTTCAAAATCACTTGGCCTTTAAAAAGCTTTCTGAAAAATATCTCAGACTCTACAAAATTATTGCCCAGTCTGGTACTTTATTGTTCACTCTTTATCTCCTAGAGTTATTATGCTCTGTTCATCCAGTTTTCCATATGTCCATACTTGAACCCACCACATCCAATTCTTTCCCTGAGAGAACATAACCAGCTTCTGCACCAGTTATCATCAACAGGAAACCTGAGTATAAAATTTCTCAGATAGTAGACTTCAAAGTTGATCACCTACAGGCATGCAAACTCTTATATGAGATGATTTGGCTAGGGTATGAAGACACTGAAGACAAATTTAAGTGGATCCCCACATCCAAACTCACTCATGCTACTGACTTGGTATCTGATTTTCATATCACTTATCCTGCTAAGTCTGGTCCACTCTCTTTGTCCTAATTACACTATTACACTTATCTCCTGCCTCTGTGCATTTCTAACAGAGATTCTTTCATTTTTCAGACTTTATTTTGATTTCTATCTCTTAAATTTTCTTACTTACACAGTTAAACATAACAAAACCAAGAAAATAAAATTCAAAATAAAACAAAAACAAAACAACTATTCTAGTAGAAGATAAGTGACAGAGTTCCCTCTTCTACTTCCTTCTGATTTTCTTTGAGGCCATCCTTGGACCTCTCTTCCTTGTCTCCATCTTCTTCATCTATACTCTCCTCCCCATTACCTCATGGATCCTCCTTCAAACCCCATTTTCATTTGACTACAGCTCCAGTTCCCTCTAACTGGGCCATATTCCTCTTCTAACTCTCCGCTAAGTTTCTCTGGGACTTTCTGATATCTTGGTACTCCTCTACAAGTTCTCAGAGTATCTTTTCAATAGTACTTAAGACTCTACTATAGGTAAGGATTATAGCCAGGAAAGTGGTGTTGGTGTAGGAGACATACCACTGTTTGATAGCAATGCATCTAGTACAGACAAGAGAATGACTAGAAAAGAGACACTATTAGTAAACAAAAAATAAAAAAAGAAACTTCTTTACTTATCTTGAATTGTACACCAGATAATCCTGTCTAGCACATATACACCTCTCATAGGAATTAGCACCCTCCATCTTGATCCCAGCATCCCCATAATATTTTCCTGGTTACTTCCCTTTAGTTTTTTTAGAGGGCCATCACTCTTTCTTATCTTCTGAGTTGATCTTCCTGTATTTAGTTTCTATGACCTGAGAACCTCCAGTACCTTCCAAAAGAGCAGTGTCTTCTACTAGTATCTTGTCCTAGAGTTGCTAAAGGTACTTGATTTGTTTTTCTTCTTCTTCTCTTCCACAAGCCTCTTTTTCTCAGCTTTCTCCCTTGTTTTGGCCTCCACTGCTTTCCTTGTTTTCTGAGCAGCATGTCCAACATAGCAGATTTCTGCCACCTCCTCCAATTGGGCTAGAAGCTGTTGCTTCTCTTTATACCTCCTTTGTATTTCTCATTGCTGCTCTTCAAGTATCTCAGTGTTATTGTGGAAAATGTCAGAGGAAATGGGGGAAGATATGGTAATATAAAAGAAAAGGCAAAAACTTTTTTTTTCTGTTTATGTATTGTTGACCTAGACACTATCACAGAATTCTTTAGATAAATTCAATAGAATTTTGAAGGCTCAGTTCTAAGAGAGGAATACTGTCATATACTTATACTAAGTCCACCTATCTAGAGTATACATCTCTGCAGTGATACTATCTTATCAATATCTACTATACAAGTCCACCTTCCTCACAATATGCCTTTGTGGCAGTAATGTAACTATCTGGATATTCTATTTCTTATGATGGAAATACTTCTATTTAACTCAGTCTTTTATAGTAGAGTCATACTCCTGTCAGTATTTCAACACTGAAACCTCCACTTAGAGTAACAGAGGTCATACTACTGAAACTCTGAGCATCTTCTATATTATATATTTGTAGATAAGACTAGTAATTACACTGTAATCTGCTATTCTAATAATTGACAAAGATAATCTTTATTGAACTCAATCTCTAGTGTTCAATGGTAACACACCAATCAGTATCTATCTTGGACTTTTTCCTCCTATCTGAAGTTGTGACTATGTAGTAGACAGATGGCACAGTATATAAGCTGAAGCCAAGATCATTCAGTAAGTCTGCACATCTTTGAGCCAATTTTGCAAACTTTTACCCCTAGTATGAACTGCACCTGACAGTAGTACAAGCCTAAGTTAATTATCAGATCAAAGAACTGTATATAGTAGCCAATGTTCTTAAATACAGAAATATTAATCTAATAATATTCTACTGCTGTATATACTGTTAAGTATTATATGGGTTTCCATTCAGAACTCTATAAAATTGATGAGAAATACAGAGTTTGGTTCTTAGGTTAATAAATAATTGTAATGAAGTGTAATCTGTACCAGAAGAAAATAGAAAGAGTATAGATATCAGATAGTATATAATACATTGGCTTTTTATTACTTGTATAATTTATAAATCAAATTAGACAATAAAAAAAACTATTTGTTGGAACTATCTACTTACTCTTAGCTATAGAACAAGAAGTACTCAAGGAATTCATCAGCAAGAATCTAAACACTAGATTTATATGCCTTACTTTTTCCTTTCATAGAGTACCTATACTCTTTGTAAAAAAGAAAGACAGATCTCTTTGTCTATGTGTTAACTTCTGAAAACTTAACTATATTATATAAAAGAATATATATCTACTTTATCTAATATCCAACCTCCTTGACTCACTCTGAAAGGTATGCATCTATACCAAGATCAACTCTTATTATATATATTATCTAGTGCAGATCATAGAAGACAATGAATAAAAAACAGCCTTCCATACTTACTACAGATTCTTTGAATGTGCAGTTATATTTTTCAACCTAACTAACATCTCTGAACAATACTTTCTTAGATCTTCTCAATATTTGTATAGTGGTATACCTCAATAATATCTTTATCTATTCAGATAATATGTTCCAATATCAGAATCATGTTAAGAAAGTGTTGTGCTGACTTCAAAAAACTAGACTACACACAAAAGTTAAAATGTCTGATATACAAAGCTTAAACTCTAACTTTTTTATTTAATTTCCTTTTTCTTTTTCTTTTTTCTTTTCTTTTCTTTTCTTTATTCTTGGATCTAGGGTTAGGGTTAGAGTGACATCATGGTCATACAGTCACAAAATCATGTAGTCATATAGAACATGGTAAAAGGTTTGAGAACAATGATATCATACAACATGTATAACATATATTGACCTCATGGCTGACATATGGTCTTTAGAGCAGACTAGAAACAGCCAAGCATGGACCATCAATAGTTAGTATATATAGGTAGATATATTTTACTAAGAACCCCATTGAGTTCTCTTGTATTAACCCTAATACAAGGTTCTTTTCTTTGATCCAACTCTAAGGTCATTGAATTGTAACATAAGAAGTATGAGTTCCACTCTAACTTTATATGATCTGAACTGAAAAAGATTAAGGATGTGTAAGAATTCTTAGGATTTTAACTTATCATACTACAAAATGTTCAATATTCTCAAAAAAGCATTCACTTCTGTTCTAGTTCTTATCTGCTAAATATCCAACACTCAAATAACTATAAAAACTGATGTCTCAGAATATGCCCTCATAGCTATACTTTCAATTATAACCTAGTTGGATTCCATTCTCATATATTTAAGGCTACTAAACTCAACTACAACATGCATAACAAGAAACTCTTTGTGGTTTTTGAAGTCTTCTACATATGATACTATTATCTAGAAGAATTAGAATTTCCTATAGATATTATTATAGATTACAAGAATCTAGAATACTTTTTGACTATTAAAATTCTCTTCTATTATCAAATAAGATAATTAGAATTTCTCTTCTAGTTTAACTTCATTATTCACTTTTATCTAGGATATCTAGGGTCCAAGCCTGATGACATCATTTATAAAGAGGGCTTCTATCTAAGAGAAAGAAGTGCTATCTATACCTCTATCAACTCACACAATCTTCTTCACTCATAGTTAACTCATGATATTCCTCTGAGTTATCACTCTAGTCTCTTTATTTCTCTGGGTTATTACCATTATAGACCTCAATGGCTTATATAATGATATCTGGTCAGCAATCACACAAGACAAGACACTTCAGGAATATCTCAGTCATCTAATAGAATACTAGTTGTTAGACATATCTAGACTTTTACTTAAGAACAGAAAAATTTATATATCACTTACAAATGATCTTTATATATATGTTCTACAATAATACTATAAATTTGGACAAAATAAGACATTAGAACTCATCTGTCATGAATATACTTGGTTCTCTATATATATAAATGTCAAAATTTTCTGTAATTCTTATATCACTTGTATAAGATTCAAACTGCAATACTACAAGCTATATGGATTACTTAAGCAAATTTCAATTCCTAAATGACTCTGAAAATTGATTTCTATAGATTTTATTGAAAAGCTACCCTTTTTGTTATAACTTAAATTCTTAAGTAAAGATAAAAGATGACTTTTGTATTAAGTAACATAAAAAAACTTGATAGAATTTTAAGTACAAGTTAGTTTACCTTATATAATTCAGACTATGGTCTGTGTGTACACACAACTAACCTACCCTAAAGTCTATATACTTTTCATAAGACTAACATACTGTGCCATACTATATAATATTATCTATTCTAGAATTTTCTGTATTCTTTTCTATATCACATGATTTTGTAATCTGTGACTGTGACATATGTCATGCTTTGTGACTTATGTGACTATCACACATAATATCACATCACACTTCTTTGTCTAAGTCTAAGATAATAAAAATAAAAACCGAAATAAAATAAATGAAAAATGAAAAGAAAAATAAAAGAGCAAGAAAGTAAAATAAATTCAAGTCTATTGTCCACAACTCTAACACTTTTTATCTGGCTTTAACATAATTCTGGTTATTGTTAACTAACTCACCAAGCAAACTATATTTATTTCAATAATAAATATCATTACCTCATATGATCTGGCTAAACTGTTTATAGTCCATATCTTCTCCAAACATGATGTTCCATTCCATGTCACTTCCAATCATGAATCTAAGTTTATTTCAAACTACTTTCAGTTCTTAAAGACTACTCTCAGTATATAACTTTATTTCTAGATATTATCCTGAGAGGAATAGCTAAATGAAATGTACCAACTAGACACTAAAACAATACCTCTGTGTCTACTACAACTACCAACAGGATAATTGGTCAGATTTTCTGCTACTTGCAGTATTCACACATAATAATATACTAAGTATTACTACTAGTATCTCATCATTCTTTGTAAATTTTTAAATACAGTTCACATCTCATTATCTGAGATCTGATAAAGGTCTCTCAGAAGTTCATATGGGTTATCTAAGTATTATCCAAGAATACAGAAACAGGAGTTAAAATAACTTTTAGCTTTAGTTTATATGTTATATCTTTATAAATCATACTAATTGTATATTTTGGAAAAGTACTCAGAAGACTAAGAAAGATAAGACTACCCAAAGGTGGTAAGGTGTGTCATTACCAATATCAGAAGATAGTGTCAGTTTTGGTTAATTTCCAGGATAAGACTATCACAATATAAACTACTGGTTTATATATTAAGTATACTACTTAGAGTAGTTATCTAGAATGGAGACTACTAACAAGTTACTCTGGTTTTTAATAATCCTCAGATATCAGGAATGGATATTCATAGAGTTAGAGTTAATAAAGGTCTAGCAAGAACAGTACTAAAAGAGATTAGAAAGTATAGATAAAAGAAAAGCATTATCTATAAGTTGAAATGAATATAGTGTTATAACTTAAAGACCTTAGAGTGGATCTATAAGAAGGACCTTGTATTAGGGTTGATATAAGAGAACTTAATAGAAAACTCTGTGCAAAACTATCTATCTTATATACTAAGATTAGTAGTTTGTGATACTACTGTGATTAGCCTACTCTAAATGACTAGACATCTACCTTAAAGTCAATATGTGTTAAACATATTGTATGATATGATTTCTTTCAGAACCTTCTATGTTACAAACTCAAGATCTTAGAGTGGGTCAAGTAAATAAACCTTGTATTGGGTTAACATAAGAGAACTCAATAGAGAACTCTATATAG
>Ga0157358_1000192_pt1 | contig 24185 bp, 20 predicted proteins | sample AttcapACBM2_FD_111484 | JGI IMG/M metagenome (GOLD analysis project Ga0157358, IMG submission 111484) | Fungus gardens microbial communities from leaf cutter ant in Botucatu, State of São Paulo, Brazil - Atta capiguara ACBM2 | ecosystem: Host-associated > Fungi > Mycelium > Unclassified ... | reverse complement strand
TCCGGGCTGCCGCCATAGCGGCTTCCGTGCCCGCATGACCACCACCGATCACGATGACGTCAAAAGGATCTGGATAAAACATGGTACTGAACCTCGCGGTTGTGCGATTTAAAAGAGTGGGGGATGCCCGGGGCGTGAATTCTACTCAACTTTGGCCGAAGGTGAAAGCGCAGGGCCAGACACGTATTAAAAAGAAGATCTTTTTTATTTAGAGATCTCTTTACTGGATCTTCTATTAGGATCGACGATCTCTGTGGATAAGCCTTTTTTCCTTTCCAGGATCATCAGCTTAAGCGGGATCGTTTGCTGTGAAAGATCGGTGATCCTGCGGCGTATAAGCTGGGATCAAAAAGGCATGTTATGCACAGGCTCGATCCGACCGTACGGTTGTTCTTTGGATAACCACCGGTTATTACCGCTGGATCAGCATAGTTATCCACAGTTGATCGCTATTTAAATAGGCAAATCGGGGAGAAATTTACAAAACTTCGCCTGTTTTTCAGGCGTCGATCGCACAAATTGCTGCGATCCGATGCCCGATCGTCAGCCGATCAGCGTTTTCCAGCTCTCGATCCACACCTCGGCGGGATCTTCGGGGATCTCATGTTCGAGCACGTCAATATCCAGACGGTCGCCGATGCGCTGTGCACCACATGCCGTCAATAATTTGTCCATTTTATCGATCGCACCGCAGAAAAGATCGTATTCACGGTTGCCGATACCTACGGCGCCGTAGCGCAGCTGGCTCAGATCCGGACGCTTCTCTTCTATTTCATCAAACAGCGGCTGCAGGTTATCGGGCAGATCGCCGGCTCCATGGGTAGAGGTCACTACCAGCCACGTTCCTGCTGTCGAAAGCTCGTTCAGCTCTGGCCCGTGCAGTAATTCGGTAGAAAAGCCCGCTTCTTCCAGCTTCTCGGCCAGAAGTTCGGCAACATATTCCGCACTGCCCAGGGTGCTGCCAGTGATTAAGGTTACGTCCGCCATGTGAGATCCCTGTTTGCTAAAGGCGGCTATTGTACGCTGTGATCAGTCTGGGATCTACCTGTGGGTAAGTAAGGTTAATAAATGCAGGAGCGGGCTTACCTGCTGCTTTTGTTTCGCGGGCAAATAAGTGAAAGCACGCCGCGAGCGCCACGTGCCGGACGGATGGGAACATTCCTGACCCGATATAAGATATTTCAACAAAAATGAGGCGCCGATCTTTTGTGGATAATATTGTGCACAGATCAGGGCTTGATCGTCCGCATGATCGGGTTTTGCAGGGAAATTAACGTCTCGGTGGACTGGATCTCGTCAATGGTCTGGATCTTGTTGATCAGCACCTGTTGCAGCGCGTCGATGGATCGGCACATCACCTTAATAAAGATGCTGTAGTGCCCGGTGGTGTACCAGGCCTCCACCACTTCATCAAGCGCGTCCAGCTTCGCCAGCGCGGCCGGATAGTCTCTGGCGCTTTTTAAAATGATGCCAATAAAGCAGCACACGTCATAGCCAAGCTGGCGAGGATCGATTTCCACCCGCGTACCTTTAATGATGCCTGCCTGCTTCATCTTCTCTACGCGGACGTGGATAGTGCCGGGGCTGACGTTGAACTGCTTGGCCAGCTCGGCATAGGCGGTACGTGCGTTGGCCAGCAGCGCATTGAGGATGCCGCGATCGAGATCGTCGGGTTGCAGATTATCGGGCATACAGGCTCCGTCATTAAGGATTTGATAATTTGTCAGGGAATAATGTGCAGGAAAGTGAAAATGCAGGCAATAAAATAGCGGATAACTTATGTTACCCGCTATAAGGAAAACACAACCGCCTGGTCATAGCCAGAGGGTTATCTGATGTTAGCGCTTGCGCCAGACGGTTAGCTGGGCGACGGAATGCTGATATTTACGCGCCGTTTCGCGGATCACAAACGGCACGTCCTGCGGCGCGGCGATCTCTTCGAAATCTGCCGCCAGCAAACGCTGCAACGCCTGGTAGGTGGTCAGCGCCTCGCCGTTTTCGCGGATGCCGCCCAGCCAGTTCTCTTTTGGCGTGTACTCTTCCAGCCAGGTGTACGGCGACGACAGCATCAATACGCCGCCGGTATTGATCATCCTCGTGACGTCCTGCAAAAAGCGCTTCGGCTGACGCAGCCTGTCGATCAGGTTAGCGGCCAGCACCAGGTCGTAACCCGCCTTTTGCGGCTTCAGGTTGCAGGCGTCGCCCTGCATAAACTGAATGCGGCTGGCCTGCTCTGCGGCGAGGCCGAAATCTTTCAGCCGCACCTGGTGATACTCCACCAGGTCGCCCTCTTCCTGGGTCACATAACGGAAATCCTCGCCGCTGGTCAGCTGGAGCGCCACGTCGATAAAGCGCGCGGAGTAATCCATCCCCACCACTTGCTCAAAATAGCGGGCCAGCTCAAAGCTGGCGCGACCGGTGGCGCAGCCGATATCCAGCGCGCGGCCTCGTTTATCGGTCATGCGACAGGCGATATCCACCAGCGCCTTCGCATAGTTTTCTGTACCGAAGTAGCCCGGCCCGTACTGGAAGTCCAGGTATTGCGACACCATGCTGTCGGTTTCATACGGATTCAGCATTTTCTTTTCCTGATGGTTGGACACGACGTAGCGAAAGCCCGCGTGCTGGAAAAAGTGGCGGCGGAACGCATAGCGGGAAGATTTAATCGCTTCGTTGCCGGTGGAAATCCAGCTGCCGCCTTTGATTAGCGCATGTTTGCCGTCGAAGGTCGGCGTCGAAAAGTCGTCATAAAGCGGATGGACTTTAAAACCTTCCAGCCCGTTTATCGGCGTGGTCGTCCACTGCCAGACGTTCCCCACCACGTCAAAGAATTCGCCTTGGGCAAAGCGATCGACCGGACAGGAAGAAGCCCACCAGGCCAGATTCAGGTTGCCCGGCGCCTGCAGCCAGCGATCGCCTTCAACCTGCTCACGCAGCAGCAGCCATTCGGCCTCGCTGGGGAGCTGAACGGACTTGCCGGTTTTATCGGCTTTCCAGCGGCAAAAGGCGGCCGCCTCCAGCTGATTGACTTCGACCGGCCAGTCCCACGGCATCGCGACTTCTTCAGTCATCAAACGCAGCCGTAACTGGTCAGGTTCCTCAGGCGATCCCACCCAGAAAGTCGGCATGGTTGCCTGCGCGAAATTGCGCCAGCCCAGACCTTCCTCATCCCACCAGCGATCGTCCCGATAGCCGCCCGCCGTGATAAATGCAAAAAACTCCGCGTTGCTTGCCAGCATCTGGCTGGCTTCAAAAGGCTTCACCTCGGTGGACAGCGTGCCGTATTCATTATCCCAGCCGTAGGTATCGTCGGTTTTCCCCTGCGTGACGCGTGCGCCGGCAACGGCTATCAGTCTGTTCTGCGGCACGGCGTGGCGATCGTGACGGGCGTCGGGACAGGCTGGCCAGTACGGCTGCGGTTTAACCCAGGCGAGCGGCAGCTGGCGGATCAGCACGCTGGAGGTTTCCAGATGGATCCGTTCATGCTCGATCCCCATCAGGATCACCCAGGCCGGGCTGTCCCAGCCGATCGGCAGCGTCAACGGCATCTCTTTAATGACGCTTTCGACAAGATGACGCACCTTGCCGCGATAGTCGCGCAGCTCGGCAAGCGTCGGCCACGCGTAGTGGGTTGCGTCCAGATCGTCCCAGCTCATCTCATCCACGCCGATAGCCATCATCGCTTCGATATGGTCGTCCACGCGGTTGTCGAGCAGGCCGGCCGCTACCAGCTTATTAATATAGAAAGTCGCGGTATGGCCGAAATAGAACACCAGCGGATGGCGCAGCGAAATCGCCTTAGTGTAATAAGCCTGCTCATCGGCAAGGCAGTCGAACAGGCTCTCGTAGAGCGCCCACGTTTGTTGGAAATAGCCAAGAAGCTCCTGTCGTTTTTGTTCTGCGTCGCTGCCGCTAAGCAACAACGTGTGAGTTGGGGCAGGTAACTCTGGGGAAAAAGCCTGGTGATGTTGTGCCACGTAATACTCCTGAGAACCGTAGGCGGGATAAAGCGTAGCTATGACTATAGCAGGAGAGGATTGTCGGGCAGCGGCAAAGGGAAAATCAGCGCTGCCAGCGGCGCAGCAGACGGCTCTTCAGGCCGGTATCAAAACGCCAGATATGGTCGAAAATGCGCATAATACCCGGTTTTCCATGATCGGACAGCGCAACGGCGTGAAAGCGCTGCTGCTGGAGGAGCTGGTGCTTTTTGACGGTTTTAACCAGATCTTCCGGCAGCCGCTGGGCGATAAAATCGGAAATAATGACGGCGTCGGCATCGTTCCACTCCGGTGTGGCGAGCCTGCCCAGCACCGACTGCAAACAGGCTGCCAGATCGGTGCCGCCGCGAAAGCGCTGGCTGAGAAAGCGGATCGCCTGAGCAATGCCGTCGTCTGCGGTCAGCTCGTAGCCCACCACTTCATGCGCGAACAGCATTATGTAGCAGCGACGGTTATCGGCCAGCGCCACCTTCAACAGGGCCAGGCAAAAGGCCTTGGCGCAGCGTTCGTTAAAGCCGCCCATCGAGCCGGAAGTATCCACGCAGACGATAAAAGGCCCGCGCGGCTGTTCTTCATGCTGCTGGTGGCTGACCGGGCGCTGCGAAACCCTGTCATGCCAGGCTTCGCCCTGCAGCCGATAGGTCAGCAGCCGTTTCTCCACCAGCCTGCGATAGAACTCCAGTTCCAGCTCGCTGATGCCCAGCGCCGCCAGCTCCGGCGGCAGCAGGCGCAGCACGTCGTCGCTTTGGTGAATGCCGTTGACCTCTTCCGGCACGCTGGCAGGTTCCCTGACCAGCTGGTGGAACGCCTCCAGCGGCGCCTGCTCGCTCAGTACCGCTTTGGCTTCGCGGCTGCGGCCCAGCTGTTCCGCCAGTTTTTGCAGCATCGGCTGCTGCGCCAGGAAATCGCCGTAATCGACCATCAGCTGATAATCGCCGCGCTGTAGCGGGCTTTTACTCAAATCCCACAGGCGGCTGGCGGCGGCGTCGCTGTTATCCGACAGCACCGGCGCCAGCTGGCCGCTCATCGCCAGCCTTTGCTGTAGCTCCGCCAGCAGCTTTTCCCGCTCGCTGTCGAGCAGCTGCTGATTCAGCGACAGGGTTTGCAGCGTCAGGCTCAGCCGCCAGCGCTGTAAAAACAGCGTATGCTGCGGCTCGCTCATGCTCTGGCCCGCGACGCTATGCGCCACCAGCTCGCGGGCTTTGTCTTTAAACGGCGACTGATGCGAATCCAGGTAAAGCAGGATAGACGGAATTTTCAGGCAAAATGCCTGATGGGCGAGCGGCTGGCACTGTTGGAAAAGCGTAAATTCACCGGCAAGCGCTTCCGGCACCGCTGTTTGTTTCAGCTGCGCCAGGAGCTCCGATTTCCAGCGCGGCAAATCGTGCAGCAGCGCCTTTTTCATGCCGGGAAATTTTTCAAAAAAAAGGGCGAGCTGCGGGCTGGCCAACAGCGTCACCACCAGCTCTTCAATCAGGTCGCCTTCGCTGACCGCCAGAAAGGCGCTGAGCGTATCCAGCGATATCAACGACGCACCTGTTTCAGCTGCTCAGCGACCTGTTGCAGGCTCTCTTCGATCTTCGCCAGCCAGTCGTCGCTGATAAACAGGCAGCGATGATGCTGACTGAACAACGTACGTTGGGCATGCAGCTGTGCCTCTACCTCATCAAGCGCCTCGACAATCTCCTGCGGCAGCCCGTGTTCCAGCGGCTGGCCCGGCAGCATCAGCCGCGAAGTCTGGAGGCTGACATCGCGCACTGTCAGGCAGTCGGCGCCGTCGATATGCAGATCCAGCGTCTGGGCAAAACCAATACCGTTAAGCTTGCCGCGCACTTCGCCGCCTTTTTGCAGCCAGTGGTACAGCGGTTCGCGGCCAATCACGATATGGCTGACCTGCATGTCGTGCAGCATCAGTGGCTTTTGCAGCATCAGCGTCAGCGTGTCGGCGGACAGCGCCTCGGGCAGCTCATAATGGGGTTTACGGCTGAATATGCCGCCGTGCTTCTCCAGCCTTATCGCCTGCTCTACGCTTTTTTCCTGCTGCAGGCTCAGCCGGCGTGAGGCGATTTGCTGCAGTTTGATCAGCATCGGCTGCTGCTGCCAGGCCTGCTGGGTAATCAGGTTGTCTATCTCGCGATCCAGCAGCGCCATTGAGGCAACGTCGTGCCACAGACAATCTTTCAGCAAAATCAGATCTACCGGCGCGATCGCTTTACGACCGCTGTAAAAAGCGCAGGCCTGTAAAAGATGGATCGCTTTTTTCCAGCGGCGATCGGAAATATAAGGCGCTTCCGGCTGGTTCTCCAGCTGCTGGCGCAGCATAAAAATCAGCTCAAATACCTCTTCCGGCAGCGCAACCTGCGCAATGCCTTTTTGCCATTCGCTATACTCTTCATCAGTAATGCAGAGCGACTCCGCGACGGGATTGCTGTTCTCATCCTGCTGATGGGTCAACATGCTGCGAAAGTTCTGCTTTTCATGCACGTTATCAAGCCACAGCCGGATCAGCATCCGGTCATACAGCGCTTCCAGCCCGCTGTCGGCTTCGGGCAGTTCGTTGGAGGCGGTCACCAGCAGCCGCATCGGGATGGCTTCTTCACAATCGCCGTTGCGAAAGCGGCGCTCGTTGATGGCGGTCAGCAGCGTATTGAGGATAGCCGGCCCGGCTTTCCAGATTTCATCCAGAAAGACGATTTCGGCATCGGGCAGGTAGCCTTTGATCAGGCGCTGATAGCGGCCTTCATCTTTCAGCGCCTGAATGGAAAGCGGCCCGAAAACTTCTTCCGGGGTGGAGAAGCGGGTCATCAGATATTCAAAGGCGCGGGCATGCTGAAAGGCATACTTCAGCCGACGGGCTATCAGGCTTTTGGCAATACCTGGCGGGCCAAGCAAAAAAACGCTTTCGCCGCTTAATGCCGCCAGCAGGCAAAGGCGAATAGCGTGATGGCGTTCGTAAAGTCCCTTTTCTAACGCGTTGCTGAGGCGTGCGATTCTTTCCGCCAGGAGGTGAGGCTGGGACATCATCAAACAGTATCCTTTTCTACGTTCTTGCCAGCGGGCGACTGGCGAGCGCAAACACTACTGGCTATGATGCTTGAAAGAGTTGATATACGTCAGCTTTTTTCTTGTCAAAGGGTGACACAGGCCATTGAAGTCGCTTTCCATACTCCAATTAAGGATAGGCATTCAGAATGATTCGTGCATACTGTGCGTTTTTTGATGGCTTGATAAGCTGGGCGCGTTTCAGCAATCAGCTCCAACAAAAGATCTTCCTATGAGTTCTGATAAAAAGCAGTCCCTTGGCGCCGTGACCTTAGCGGCAATAGGCGTCGTCTATGGCGATATCGGCACCAGCCCTCTCTATACGCTGCGGGAGTGTCTCTCCGGCCAGTTCGGTTTCGGCGTTGAGCGCGATGCGGTATTCGGCTTCCTCTCGCTGATTTTCTGGCTATTAGTGCTGGTGGTCTCGTTAAAATATATCAGCTACGTGATGCGCGCTGACAACGCCGGCGAAGGGGGGATTCTGACCCTGATGTCCCTGGCGGGCCGTCATACCGGTGCCAGAGCCACGGCGGTTTTGGTCATTATGGGGCTGATTGGCGGCAGTTTCTTCTATGGCGAAGTGGTGATCACGCCGGCCGTTTCGGTACTTTCCGCTATTGAAGGGCTGGAAATCGCCGCGCCTAACCTTGATGCCTGGATTGTGCCGCTGGCGATAGCGGTGCTGACGCTGCTGTTTATGATCCAGAAACACGGCACGGGTATTGTCGGTAAACTGTTCGCGCCGGTCATGCTGGCATGGTTCATCATTCTGGCCATACTGGGCGCTCGGGGCATTATGGCTAATCCCGACGTGCTGCACGCGCTGAACCCCTATTGGGCAATGCACTTCTTTTTTGAATATAAAACCGTCTCGTTTTTTGCGCTGGGCGCCGTGGTGCTGGCTATTACCGGCGTGGAAGCGCTGTATGCGGATATGGGCCATTTCGGCAAGCTGCCGATCCGTCTGGCCTGGTTCCTGGCGGTGCTGCCGTCGCTGGTGCTGAACTACTTCGGCCAGGGCGCGCTGCTGCTGAAAAATCCCGAAGCGATCAAGAACCCGTTCTTTCTGCTGGCGCCGGACTGGGCGCTGATCCCTATGCTGATCCTGGCGACGCTGGCGACGGTTATCGCTTCTCAGGCGGTGATTTCCGGCGTTTTCTCACTGACTCGCCAGGCGGTTCGTCTGGGCTATTTACCGCCTATGCGCATCGTGCATACTTCTGAAGAGGAATCCGGTCAAATCTACATTCCGGTCATTAACTGGATACTCTTTTTCTCCGTGGTGATCGTGATTGTCGGCTTTAAACACTCCAGCAACCTGGCAGCCGCCTACGGTATCGCCGTAACCGGTACGATGGTGCTGACCTCCATCCTTTGCACCACCGTGGCGATAAAAAACTGGCACTGGAACCGCTATCTGGTGCTGTTTATCCTGCTTTGCATGTTGTGCATCGACGTTTCGCTCTTTTCGGCCAACCTGGTGAAAGTGTTCTCCGGCGGCTGGCTGCCGTTAAGCCTGGCGCTGGTGATGTTTGTGATTATGACCACCTGGAAAAGCGAGCGTTTCCGTCTGCTGCGCCGGATGCATGAACACGGCAACTCGCTGGAAGCGATGATTGTTTCGCTGGAGAAGTCGCCACCGGTACGCGTGCCGGGCACCGCCGTCTATATGTCGCGCGCGCTGAACGTTATTCCTTTTGCCATGCTGCATAATCTCAAGCACAACAAAGTGTTACATGAACGTGTTGTGCTGCTGACGCTGCGGACGGAAGATGCGCCTTACGTCCATAACGTGCGTCGCGTGTCTATTGAACAGCTTTCCCCCACTTTCTGGCGCGTGGTGGCGAGCTACGGCTGGCGGGAAACGCCTAATATGGAAGAGATTTTCCACCGCTGCGGGCTGGAAGGCCTGAACTGCCGGATGATGGAAACCTCGTTCTTTATGTCGCATGAATCGCTGATTATCGGCAAGCGGCCATGGTATTTGCGTCTGCGCGGCAAGCTGTTTATGGCGCTACAGCGCAACGCCCTGCGCGCGCCTGACCAGTTTGAGATCCCGCCAAACCGGGTTATTGAACTGGGCACCCAGGTCGAAATCTGACAAGCCGGGTTATTGCACCGGGTACCCAAGCCGAAACCTGACCCTGCAAGGCCGACAATCGTCGGCCTTTTGTTTTGCTTACCGCCAGGCATATCCTCATCCCGACTCCTGAAAGAAACGTCGGATTTCTAAACCGGCGGCTTACTGAGCTGCGTGTTCCGGCGCGGCTTAGCGGGTTCTGTCGGCATCTAACCGGGCCAGGGTGTCACCACATACCAGCATGTCACTTTGCCACTACGTCACCATGTCAGCATAACTGCAAAGCCGCCGCCGTCACGATTGGCGCAACGCATCTGCATCCCATGCAGGCGGGCAATACGGTTAACGATAGACAGCCCAAGGCCGCTGCCCGATTTTTCCTGCCCCGGCGGCCGATAAAAACGCTGTCCCAGGCGGCACAAATCTTCTTTGCTGACGCCTGGCCCGTTATCCGTGACGGCCAGGCCGTTTTCATTAATGCTTAGCTGCACCAGGTTTCCTGACTGGCCGTAACGCAGGGCGTTTTCTACCAGGTTACGCATCATTAGCGACAGCAGCAAAGCGTTACCGTTACGGATAACGGGCGAAGGCGGTGCTTCCAGCGCTATCTCCATTCCGGCGGCCTGCGCCTGTGAGTAATGGTCGATCACGGCCTGCTGGAGCAGCTGACGCAGATCCAGGCTTTCCGTTGCCAGATCGGCTTTGCTGTCCAGCCTTGAGAGCGTAAGCAGCTGATCCACCAGACGAGTCGCGCGATCGATACCAAGATCCAGGTTTTGCAGCGCGTGGCGGCGCACCGTTTCGTCATCGTGAGCCAGCTGCGCGACCTCCGCCTGAACCTTGAGCGCGGCCAGCGGGCTTCTTAACTCATGCGCGGCATCGGAAGTAAAACGCCGTTCGCGCAGCAGCATTTCGCTGACGCGTGAGAACAGCGCGTTCAGCTCCGTCAGCAAGGGCTTCACCTCGTTCGGCACCCGCTTTTCCACCAGCGCCGTGCCGTCATCAGGCGTGCGCAGACGCAGCTGGCGGGCAATTCTTTTTAACGGCGCCAGCTCGTGCGTAACCAGCCACAGCAGCAGCAGCAGCATAATCGGCAGCGCGATCAGCCAGGGGATCAGGTTGGTCTGGACGATATCGCGGGTCATGTCGTCGCGGTATTCCCACTCCTGACCTACCACCACCACATATTGTTTGTCCGGCGTGGGTAGCCAGACCATACGCCATAAATCGTCATCCCCCCGGAGCTTGCCATCGGTAAAACCGTCGCGCTTGTGACTAAAGAGAAAATCCTTGCCGTTGTCGCCATCGTTCATCATCATGCGGCCATCTGCAGTGAAAACGGCAAATGCCAGTGCGTCATCCTCCTGTTCGCCGCGATGATGCTTCAGCAGCTTTTTAGTTTTTGGCAGCGTTAACGGTTCGTGGCTCAGCTGCTCAGGATTCATGGTCGCCAGCCGTTTGGCAAACAGCATCTGCTGGGTATCAAACAGCTGATTGATGTTGTGCCGCGTCTGCCACCACGAGCCGATGCTGGCAGCACCCCAGCAGATAAGCGTCAGCAGCAGAAAACCCAACATCAGGCGCAGGCGCAGGCTTAGTCGATGCATTACGCATCTCCCAGCGTATAGCCGACGCCATGAACGGTACGGATAAACGTGCTGCCCAGCTTTTTGCGCAGGTGGTGGATATGAACTTCAACGGCATTGCTGGAGACGTCGTCATCCCAGCCATACAATTTTTCCTCCAGCTGCGCGCGGGTCAATACGCGACCAGGGTTAAGCAAGAACAGCTCCAGCAGGGCCAGTTCGCGCGGCTTCAGGGGGAGCGGCTCGTCGTTCAGGGTGGCCGTATGCGAACCGGAGGCCATCGCAACCGCGCCGTGGCGGAGCACGGGCTGTAGCTGACCGTGACGTCGTCGAATTAATGCCTGTAGCCGGGCGGCGACTTCACTGAGGGCGAAAGGTTTGCAAAGGTAGTCGTCGGCGCCCTGCTGCAGCCCGGCAAGCCGCTGCTCCAGGGCATCCCGCGCAGTCAGGATCAGTACCGGCTCGTCCCGACCCTGCTGCCGCCAGCCGCGCAGAATATCCAGGCCGTCGATGCCGGGCAGGCTTAAATCCAGCACTACCGCATCGTAAGAGGTAGCGGAAAGCGCCGCCTGCCCCGTTTTGCCCTCGGTAAACCAGTCGACGCTGAAACCCAGCTTGCTCAGACCTGCTTTAATCCTGTCGCCAATCAGGCGATCGTCTTCAATGACCAAAATTTTCATGGCGACTTCCTCTGTGATTAACGGCTTTATACGAAAGGGAACGGGCGCTGTACAGGCAAAAATCGGGAAAAAAGGCTATTTTTCGGTACGGCTCGCAAACCGCGTATTTGATGATGTCTCTTAAGATCCTGTTAAGAAAAGTTTGTTTAACTGAGCCCTGAACACGACGAATCGCGCAGCGAAAGCTGCCTCACTCCATGGAATAAAGGTGACTATGATGAAAAAAACTGCTGCTTTATTTGCCCTTGCCGCTCTGGTTTCCGGCCCGGTATTCGCTGCTCAGAACGGCGGCTTCAGCGACCCAAGTGCGCCGACCGCGCCGACTGCCAACGTGCAGAAAGGCGGTTTCAGCGGGGATGAAACCGTGGTCACGGTCAAACAGGCGCAGGATATGAAGGACGATGCCTGGGTGACAATGCGCGGCAACATTGAAAAGCGCGTCAGCGATGATGACTATATCTTTCGTGACGCAACCGGCACGATGAAAGTGGATATCGATCATAAGCGTTGGGAAGGCCAGAACATCACGCCAAAAGACAAAGTCGAAATCCAGGGCGAACTGGACAAGGACTTTAATTCCGTCGAGCTTGACGTGAAGAAAATCCGCAAGCTGAACTGATTCAGCCTCGATCGGCTGGCCGAAGGTGAGGCCAGCAGCCCGACTGCGCTACCGACGGGTAAGCGACCTTCGGCGGCGTCTGGATCCGGGGCGGCCGCGTTCTTAGCAGCTTGCCCCGGTTGCGGCTAACGGCTTCCGTAACCGCTACGCTGACCCCGTAATGGCTAAGTTAGCCCTGAGGCGGCCAGTCTGGCCCCACAATGGCTGAGCAGGTCTCGCTATGGCCTAGGTCGACATCATGGACAGGTGCATAACGGCAGGCGAGCGGTCGAAACGGCGCCAGGCCAGCGCAATATCAGTATTTAACGCCGCATCGTCAACAGGGCGAAACACCACGCCGGGATGCGCGATGCAGCATAGCGATTCCGGCACGATAGCGAAGCCGAAACCCGCGGCCACCATGCCGATGGACGAAGAAATCTGCGGTGACTGCTGCCCGGTATGCGGCTGAAAGCCGGCGCGCAGGCAGGCGCTGATCACCAGTTCATACAGGCTTGGCGCAACCTCGCGCGGAAACATAATCAGCGTGTCATCAGCCAGCTGCGACAGGGAAATTTTCGGCTGCGCGCCCAGCGCATGGCTGGCAGGCAGCGCCACCAGCATCTTTTCGCTGGCTATTACCTTCAGGTTAAACGCTTTGCTGCTCTCACAGGGCAGGCGAACGAAAGCGGCATCCAGCAAGCCCTCCTGCAAGTCGTGCATTAGCGACGCCATATTTTGCTCACGTGTCAGTATCGTCATTGACGGATAGCGAGCCTGAAAATCCTTCATCAACGCAAAAATCGCCGAATGAAAGGCGACCGAGCTGGCGACACCCAGCGAAAGCTTGCCGGTCACGCCGCGGGCTATCCCTTTGGCTTTCTCCAGCGCATGCCCGGTCAGCTCCAGGATCTGGCAGGCATCCTGATAAAAAGCTTCCCCCGCTTCCGTCAGCTCCACGCCGCGTGACAGCCTCCTCAGCAGCGGCGTACCTATTTCCCGTTCCAGACGCAGAATTTGCTGGCTGAGCGGCGGCTGCGAGATCCCCAGCATTTCTGCGGCACGCGTAAAGTGGCGCGTTTGCGCGACCGCGACAAAATAACGCAGATGGCGGAGTTCCATATCTAATTCGTCTCAAAGTGATGGGCTTTCTATATTGGAATTCATAACTGAATCGAGTCAACATTCAATTAGTAATCCTGAACTGTTTTAGCATAGAGGCAAGTTATGAAACATTCTGTAACCGACTGTTTATGTGAGCAACAGCTGGTTTCAACCGTCAGCGGGCTCCATCAGCAAAGACCAGAAAGCGTCATCTATCAAACCTCTCTGATGAGTGCGTTGCTCAGCGGCGTGTACGAAGGCAACGTTACCGTAGCCGACCTGCTGAAGAAGGGCGATTTTGGTTTAGGCACCTTTAACCAGCTCGATGGCGAGCTAATCGCTTTTGACAGCGAGGTTTATCAGCTGCGTTCCGACGGCAGCGCACGGGAAGCCGATCCGCAGCAGAAAACGCCTTTTGCCGTGATGACCTTTTTCCAGCCTCAGTACCGCCATCGTTTCTCTGCACCGGCCAGCCGTCAGGCTATTCACGATCTGATCGACAGCCAGGTGACTTCGGACAATCAGTTTTGTGCGCTGCGGATCAACGGCCGTTTTTCTGCGGCCTCCACGCGTACCGTACCTTGCCAGCATCGACCCTATCGTTCTATGCCGGAAGTGCTTGGCCAGCAGCCTACCTTCCGGTTCAGCCAGCGCGACGGCGTGCTGATTGGTTTCCGTACCCCGCAGTATATGCAGGGCATCAACGTAGCGGGCTATCACGAACATTTCATTACCGACGATCGCCAGGGCGGCGGCCATCTGCTGGATTACCAGCTGGAAGAGGGCGAGCTGACCTTTGGCGAGATCAGCAAGCTGGTCATCGATCTGCCGGGCGACAGTGATTTTCTGCAGGCCAATCTGAATCCGGAAAACCTGGATTCCGCCATTCGCTCCGTTGAAAGCTAATCCTGAGGAATTAAGATGAAAAACCCAACCGAAACCGCTCTCTGGCAGCACGGCGCCGATTTGGTCGTGGCACAGCTGGAGGCGCAGGGCGTAAAACAGGTCTTCGGCATTCCTGGCGCGAAGATCGACAAAATGTTTGATTCGCTGGTGGACTCGACTATCCAGACCATTCCGGTGCGTCATGAAGCCAACGCTGCCTTTATGGCTGCCGCCGTGGGCCGCCTGACCGGCAACGCGGGCGTGGCGCTGGTGACTTCCGGACCGGGCTGCTCGAATCTGATCACGGGCATGGCGACCGCTACCAGCGAAGGCGATCCGGTGGTGGCGCTGGGTGGACAGGTGAAGCGGGCTGACAGCGCCAAACAGGTGCATCAGAGTATGGATACCGTGTCGATGTTTCGTCCGGTCACCAAATATGCCGTCGAGGTCACCGACTCCAACGCGCTGGCGGAAGTGGTCTCCAACGCCTTTCGTCATGCCGAGCACGGTCGCGGCGGCGGCGCCTTTGTCAGCCTGCCGCAGGATATCGTTGACCAGCCCGCTCGCGGCCAGCTGCTGACCAGCAAAGGCCAGCTGCTGCTGGGGCCTGCGCCGGATGCGGCCATTGCCGCCGTTGCCGCGCAAATTGCCAAAGCAAAAAACCCGGTACTGCTGCTGGGCCTGATGGCCAGCCAGCCGGCAAACAGCGATGCGATCCATCGCCTGCTGGAGCGCAGCCGCATTCCGGTTACCAGCACTTATCAGGCCGCCGGCGCGGTCAGACAGGAACACTTCTCACGTTTTGCGGGCCGCGTTGGGCTGTTTAACAACCAGGCGGGCGACCGTCTGCTGCGCGAGGCCGACCTGATTATCACTATCGGCTACAGTCCGGTTGAGTACGAACCGGCCATGTGGAACAGCGGCGGCGCCACGCTGGTACATATCGACGTGCTGCCCTCCGATGCCGATAACTGCTATCTGCCTGATGCGGAACTGATTGGCGATATTGCCGCCACCGTCGACAAGCTGGCCGAGCGCATTGATACGCCTTTACAGCTCAGCGCAGAAGCGGCAGCCATTCTGGACGATCGGCAACAGCAGCGTCAGCTGTTATCAATGCAGGGCAAAAACCTCAACCAGTTCGCGCTGCATCCGCTGCGGATCGTGCGCGCCATGCAGGACATCATTAACAACGACGTCACGCTGACCGTGGATATGGGCAGCTTCCATATCTGGATAGCTCGCTATCTCTATAGCTTCCGCGCCCGCCAGATCATGATCTCCAATGGGCAGCAGACCATGGGCGTGGCGCTGCCATGGGCTATCGGTGCCTGGCTGGTGGATCCGAGTCGTAAAGTGATCTCGGTTTCCGGCGACGGCGGCTTTTTGCAGTCCAGCATGGAGCTGGAAACGGCGGTCAGGCTGAAAGCCAATATCCTGCACATCATCTGGGTCGATGAGGCCTACAACATGGTGGCGATGCAGGAAGAGAAGAAATATCAGCGCGTTTCCGGCGTGAAATTCGGGCCGGTTGATTTTAAAGCCTATGCGCAGGCGTTCGGCGCAGCGGGCTTTGCGGTGGAAAGCGCGGCTGAGCTGGAGCCGACGCTGCGTAAAGCAATGGATGTCAACGGGCCTGCTGTGGTCGCCGTACCGGTGGATTACGCCGATAACCCAATGCTGATGGGTCAGCTGCATCTGAGCCAGATTCTTTAGTATTCAAGGAGATAATATGAAAACGAAAGTAGCCTTAGTCACGGGTAGCGGCCAGGGGATCGGCAAAGCCATAGCGCTGCGTCTGGCAAAAGACGGTTTTGCCGTGGCGGTCGCGGACTATAACAGCCAGACCGCGCGTCAGGTGGCCGACGAAATCGCCAGCGCAGGCGGTAAAGCGATTGCGGTAACGGTAGATGTCTCAAAGCGTGACCAGGTCATCGCTGCGGTGGAACAGGCTCGTAAAGAGCTGGGCGGGTTTGACGTCATCGTCAACAACGCCGGGATTGCGCCAACTACGCCAATTGAAGAGATCACGGCGGAAATGGTGGATAAAGTTTACGATATCAACGTAAAAGGCGTGATTTGGGGAATGCAGGCGGCAATTCAGGCGTTTAAAGCTGAAGGCCACGGCGGCAAAATCATTAATGCCTGTTCGCAGGCGGGCCATGTCGGCAACCCGGAGCTGGCGATCTACAGTTCCAGCAAGTTCGCCGTACGCGGCCTGACGCAAACCGCCGCCCGCGATCTGGCTCCGTTGGGCATTACCGTCAACGCTTACTGCCCGGGCATTGTTAAAACGCCTATGTGGGACGAGATAGATCGTCAGGTGTCAGAAGCGGCAGGTAAACCGCTGGGCTACGGTACGGCAGAGTTTGCCAAACGTATTACGCTGGGCCGCCTGTCTGAACCAGAAGATGTCTCCGCCTGCGTTTCTTTCCTCGCCGGGCCTGACTCCGACTACATGACCGGTCAGTCGCTACTGATCGATGGTGGAATGGTATTTAACTAATCCCTGCCGACCGCCTTACGAGGCGGTCTTTTTTCATACCGTTCTGATGACCGATCGCTCCTCCTTTCCTGTTGCACATCCTGCGCAAAGCTTGTTAACGAAACGTTTCGATGGCGATCACAGTTCCGTATCATGACGATTGTTTTCCGCCGCCGTTTTTTTACACTCCCGATCAGCGAAACGTTTCGCTCTGGAGTGAAAGATGAAAAAAGGCGCCTTACTGAATTCTGCAATCTCTTCCCTGGTTTCCCGCCTGGGCCACACCGACAGCGTCACTATCGGCGATGCGGGCCTGCCCATCCCTTCAGGGCCGGAGCGCATCGACCTGGCGCTGACCAAGGGCATTCCCGGCTTTATGCAGGTAGTCGAAACCGTAACGAAAGAGATGCAGGTCGAGAGCGCCATCATCGCGGAAGAGATCAAATCTCATAATCCACGGCTCCACGACGAACTTTCCGCACTGCTCGATTTACTGCAACAACGCCAGGGAAACACTATCGCCGTTCAGTACGTTTCTCATCAACAGTTCAAACAGTTAACACAGCGCAGCCATGCGGTTATTCGCAGCGGGGAGTGTTCGCCCTACGCGAACATTATCCTTGGCGCTGGCGTGACCTTCTGAGGCCGTCATGCAACCTTTACTGCAACTACAGGGCATTGAAAAAGCCTTTCCCGGCGTCAAAGCGCTGTCCGGCGCTTCGCTAGCGGTTTACCCCGGCCGCGTGATGGCGCTGGTGGGCGAAAACGGCGCCGGAAAATCTACCATGATGAAAGTGATGACCGGCATCTATGCCCGCGACGCCGGCTCCATTAAATGGCTGGGCGAAGAGGTTAACTTCAGCGGGCCGAAAGCGTCGCAGGAAGCGGGTATTGGCATCATTCATCAGGAGCTGAATCTGATCCCGCAGCTTAGCGTGGCGGAGAACATCTTTTTAGGCCGCGAATTCGTTAACGCTTTCGGCGGCATCCGCTGGAAAAAGCTTTATGCGGAAGCGGACAAGCTGTTACAGCGGCTGAACCTGCGTTTCAACAGCCATAAACTGGTCGGCGACCTGTCGATCGGCGACCAGCAAATGGTCGAAATCGCCAAGGTGCTGAGCTTTGAGTCAAAAGTCATCGTGATGGATGAACCCACCGATGCGCTGACCGATACCGAAACGGCCTCGCTGTTTCGCGTTATCCGGGAGCTGAAAGCGCAGGGCTGCGGCATCGTTTATATCTCGCACCGCATGAAAGAGATTTTTGAAATCTGCGATGACGTCACCGTGTTTCGCGACGGGCAGTTTATCGCCGAAAGAGCGGTCGATACGCTGAACGAAGAAGCGCTGATTGAAATGATGGTGGGCCGCAGGCTGGAAGAGCAGTATCCGCGCCTGAACAAAGCCCCGGGCGACGTGCGCTTAACCGTGAAAAACCTTAGCGGGCCGGGCGTAAACGACGTCAGCTTTTCACTGCGTCAGGGCGAGATCCTGGGCGTAGCGGGACTGATGGGCGCGGGCCGTACCGAACTGATGAAGGTGCTGTACGGCGCTTTTCCACGCAGCGGCGGCAGCGTCACGCTCGACGGTAAAACGGTAACGACGCGCACGCCGGAAGAGGGCTTGCGTAACGGCATCGTTTATATCTCTGAAGATCGCAAACGCGACGGGCTGGTGCTCGGCATGTCGGTAAAAGAAAACATGTCTTTAACCGCGCTCGACTACTTCAGCCACGGCGGCGGGCGGTTAAAACATGCCGAAGAGCAGCTGGCGGTCAGCGATTTTATCAAGCTGTTCAACGTAAAAACGCCCTCGATGATGCAGCCGATCGGGCTTTTATCCGGCGGCAACCAGCAGAAAGTCGCTATTGCGCGCGGGCTGATGACGCGGCCTAAGGTGCTGATTCTGGATGAGCCGACGCGCGGCGTGGACGTGGGCGCCAAGAAAGAGATCTACCAGTTAATCAATCAGTTTAAACAAGAGGGGCTGAGCATCATTCTTGTTTCCTCAGAAATGCCGGAAGTGCTGGGCATGAGCGATCGCGTGCTGGTCATGCACGAAGGCCGCCTGAGCGGCGATTTCCCCATTGAACAGGCCACGCAGGAACGCCTGATGGCGGCGGCGGTCGGCAAGCAACATAGCGCGGAGTTGGTCACACCATGAGTACTCAAACCCTACAGGCCAGCCGCGGCAAAGCCTGGCTGCTGGAACAAAAATCGCTGATTGCGCTGGTGGTGCTGATTGCCGTCGTCGCCAGTCAGAGCCCCAATTTCTTTACCCTGAACAATATGTTCAACATTCTGCAGCAGACTTCCGTCAACGCCATTATGGCCGTCGGCATGACGCTGGTGATCCTGACTTCAGGCATCGATCTGTCCGTAGGGTCGCTGCTGGCGCTGACCGGCGCAGTGGGTGCTTCGCTGGTTGGTATAGAGGTTAACGCGCTGGTCGCGGTGGCGGCCTCGCTGGCGCTGGGGGCGCTGATTGGCGCGATAACCGGCACCATAGTGGCAAAGGGCAAAGTGCAGGCGTTTATCGCCACGCTGGTCATGATGCTGCTGCTGCGCGGCGCGACCATGGTTTATACCAACGGCAGCCCGGTGAATACCGGCTTCAGCGATAATGCCGATCTGTTTGGCTGGTTTGGTATCGGACGGCCGCTGGGTATTCCCACGCCGGTCTGGCTGATGGCGCTGACCTTCCTGCTGGCGTGGTACATGCTGCACCATACTCGCCTGGGCCGTTATATCTATGCGCTTGGCGGCAATGAAGCGGCTACTCGCCTTTCCGGCATCAGCGTCAGCCGCGTCAAAATCACGGTCTATGCGCTGAGCGGCATGTTGGCGGCGCTGGCGGGCACCATTGAGGTGGCGCGACTCTCTTCCGCTCAGCCTACGGCGGGCACCGGCTACGAGCTGGACGCCATCGCGGCGGTGGTGCTGGGCGGCACCAGTCTGGCAGGCGGCAAAGGACGCATCATGGGCACGCTGGTCGGCGCGCTGATCCTGGGCTTCCTTAATAACGGCCTGAATCTGCTTGGCGTTTCTTCCTATTACCAGATGATCGTTAAAGCAGTCGTGATCCTGCTGGCGGTGCTGGTGGATAACAAAAAATAACCCTACAGGAATCGAAAATGAAAATGACTAAAATGACGGCGCTGGCCGTGCTGCTCGGCGCAACGCTCAGCGCCAACGCGATGGCGAAAGAGACGCTCGCGCTGGTAGTTTCCACGCTGAACAACCCGTTTTTCGTTTCGTTAAAAGAGGGTGCCCAGAAAGAAGCGGACAAGCTGGGCTACAACCTGGTGGTGCTGGATTCGCAGAACAATCCGGCAAAAGAGCTGGCCAACGTGCAGGATCTTGCGGTGCGCGGCACAAAATTGCTGCTGATTAACCCGACCGATTCCGATGCGGTAGGCAACGCGGTAAAAATGGCGAATCAGGCCAATATCCCGGTGATCACGCTGGATCGCGTGGCTGCTCAGGGCAAAGTCGTCAGCCACGTCGCGTCCGACAACCGCCTGGGCGGCAAAATGGCGGGCGACTATATTGCGAAACGCATCGGCGACCAGGCTAAAATCATTGAGCTGGCCGGGATTGCCGGGACGTCCGCCGCTCGCGAACGTGGCGAAGGCTTCAAAACGGCAGCCGATGCGCATAAATTTGTTATCCTTGCCAGCCAGCCCGCAGATTTTGACCGCACCAAGGGCCTGAACGTGATGCAGAACCTGCTGACGGCCCATCCGGATGTGCAGGCGGTGTTTGCGCAGAACGATGAAATGGCATTAGGTGCGATGCGCGCATTGCAAACGGCGGGCAAATCTGATGTGGTAGTAGTCGGCTTCGACGGCACTGCGGACGGCGTAAAAGCCGTGCAGGGCGGCAAACTCGCTGCCACCGTGGCGCAGCAGCCGGAGCAAATCGGCGTTATCGGCGTGCAAACCGCTGATAAAGTGCTGAAGGGCCAGCAGGTTCAGGCTATCAATCCCGTTGACCTGAAGCTGGTCACTAAATAAATCAAAGAAAAGCATGGCACGCGCCACCTCTTGCAGGTGGCGCCTTTTTCTGGACGCTCCCATGAATAAAACCGGCAGGCTGGCCGTGCTCGGCAGCATCAACGCAGACCATATTCTTAATCTGACCTCCTTCCCCCGTCCCGGTGAAACGGTGATCGGTAAGCAATACCAGATCGCTTTCGGCGGCAAGGGCGCCAATCAGGCCGTCGCGGCCGGACGCAGCGGTGCGGATATCGCTTTTATCGCCTGCGTGGGCGACGACGATATCGGCCAGCGTATCCGTCAGCAGCTGGCGGAAGACCATATCGATATTGCGCCGGTGGAGGTCATCGCTGGCGAATCTACCGGCGTGGCGCTGATCTTCGTTAATGATGAGGGCGAAAACAGCATTGCTATCCATGCTGGCGCGAACGCCGCGCTGTCGCCCGCTCTGGTCGAAAAACAGCGGAAGATCGTTGAAAACGCGGATGCCCTGCTGATGCAGCTGGAATCTCCGCTTGAAAGCGTGCTGGCCGCCGCAAAAATCGCCCGTCAGCATCAGACCAAAGTCATCCTCAATCCTGCGCCGGCCATGCCGCTCCCGGACGAGCTACTGGCGCTGGTGGATATGATTACGCCGAACGAAACCGAAGCGGAAATCCTCACCGGCGTGGCCGTTGCCTCCGATGAAGACGCGGCGCGCGCGGCATCGGTGCTGCACGATAAAGGCATCCACAGCGTGTTGATTACGTTGGGCAGCCGTGGCGTATGGCTAAGCGAAGCGGGTAAAGGCGAGCGCATCTCAGGATTCAAGGTGCAGGCCGTCGATACTATCGCCGCAGGCGATACCTTTAACGGCGCGCTGATGACCGCGCTGCTGGAAGGCAAGCCGTTACCGCAGGCCGTGCGTTTTGCCCATGCGGCGGCGGCAATTGCCGTCACGCGATCCGGCGCGCAGCCTTCGGTGCCGTGGCGTGAAGAGACCGATCGCTTTTTACAGCAGCAGGAGTAGCCCGTGCCCACAATGAAAGATGTCGCTCGTCTGGCGGGCGTATCGACGTCTACGGTTTCCCATGTCATCAACAAAAACCGCTTCGTCAGCGAGGCGGTACAGGAAAAGGTTACTGCGGCGATTACTGCGCTGAACTACGCCCCTTCTGCGCTGGCGCGCAGCCTTAAACTCAATCAGACGCACACGATAGGGATGCTGCTTACCGCCAGCAGCAACCCCTTCTATTCGGAAGTGGTGCGCGGCGTGGAAAGAAGCTGTTATGAACGCGGCTACAGCCTGGTGCTGTGCAACACCGAAGGCGACGAGGACAGAATGAACCGCAGCCTGGAAACGCTGCTGCAAAAGCGCGTCGACGGTTTACTGATCATGTGCACCGAAAGTCATCTTCCCTCTCCCGAGATCCTTAATCGCTATCCTTCTATTCCTATCGTGATGATGGACTGGTCGCCCTTTGAAGGCGGCAGCGACATTATTCAGGACAACTCGCTGCTGGGCGGCGAACTGGCGACCCGTTTTCTGATTTCGCGCGGCTATACCCGCATTGCCTGTATCGCCGGGCCGCAGGACAAGACGCCGGCGCGTTTGCGGCTTAACGGCTTTTATCAGGCTATGCAGCAGGCGGAATTAGCCGTGCCTGAGGAGTATGTGGTCAGCGGCGACTTTGAATTTCAGGGCGGCTATCACGCTATGAATCAGCTGCTGGCATTGAGCCCTCGACCGCAGGCGGTATTCACCAGTAACGATGCGATGGCCGTTGGCGTTTACCATTCTCTTTATCAGGCGGGACTGTCGGTGCCTGAAGATATGGCGGTGATCGGCTATGACGATATCGAGCTTGCCCGTTATATGACGCCGCCGTTAACCACCATTCACCAGCCCAAAGACGAACTGGGCGAACTGGCTATTGATACGTTGATCCACCGTTTTGCCGATCCCGACGCCAGCCAGCAGCTGCTGGTGCTGACGCCGGAACTGATCGAACGCGGTTCGGTGGCGGAACGCTAGGCGCGTTTTTTCCGCTTTTCCCGGTCGGCAATCAGATGCCGGCCGTCGCCTGGCTTCAGCAGCATAAAGACCAGGCCGGAAAACACCGTTACCACGCCCATCGTCAGGAAAGTGGCGTGGAAGTGATCGACAGTGGTGCCGTCAAAATTGCTATAAAAACGCAGTACTGCCGCGCTGACCGCCACGCCAAAGCTGATAGCCAATTGTTGGGTGACGGCCAGCATACTGTTGCCGCTGCTGGCGTTGCTGTCGTTAAGGTCTGCCAGCGTAATGGTATTCATCGCGGTAAACTGGGTAGACATTGCCATTCCCAGCACAAATAACGGCAGCAGCAGGAGCGCCAGACTGGCCGCAGGCGACTGTAGCGCGAAGCTGGCGATCAGCACGCCAATAATGACGCTGATCCCCGTCAGCGTTTTGCGATAGCCGAACCAGCGCAGCACCTGCGTTACCGTTGATTTCGCCAGGATTGAACCCAGCGCAGTAGGCGCCATCATGCAGCCAGCCAGAATGGCGCTATAACCAAAGCCAACCTGGAGCATCAGCGGCATCAGGAAGGGAATACAGCCTGTACCGAGGCGCGAAGCGATATTGCCTAAGATGCCGACCGAGAAGGTGCGCGTCTTAAACATGGGGAGCGGGATCAGCGGCGTCGGATGACGGCGTGCATGAGCTATATAAAGAAGAAGCAGAAGAATGCCGCCGCTGGTTACCGCCAGCGCTATGCTGCTGGCGACTATTTTTTCGCCGAACAGCTCGATGCCGCTGGAGAGCATCACCAGGCCAATCCCAAAGAGCACAAAGCCGGTAAAATCAAAGCGGCGTTTCGGCGTGGTGAAGTCCGGCATATATTTGCGGGCATAGAAGATACCGAGAACGCCTACCGGAATATTAATCAGGAAGATCCAGTGCCAGCTCGCCCAGGTGACCAGTACGCCGCCAAGCAGCGGGCCCAGCACCGGACCGACCAGGCCTGGCATCGTCACAAAGTTCAGTACGGGCAACAGCTCGCTACGCGGATAGGCTCTTAACAGCGCCAGCCTGGCCACGGGCATCATCATCGCGCCGCCAATCCCCTGCACTATCCTGAACAGAACCAGCATAGTTAAAGAGCCGGAAAGCGCACAGGCCAGCGAACCCAACGTAAATAAAGAAACGGCAGCGATAAAAACTTTCCGGGTGCCAAAGCGATCCGCCAGCCAGCCGCTGACCGGGATCAGCATAGCGACGGTCAGGGTATAGCTGATAACAGCAGATTGCATGGCGAGGGGCGAACGGTTAAGGCTTAAGGCGATGGCGGGAAGTGCAGTATTCAATATCGTGGCATCAAGCGCCTGCATAAAGAAAGCCATGGCGGCAATCCACGGAAGTCCGGCCATACTGCGCGCGGATTTTATCATTGGGCATCCTTCTCAGTCGTTATTACCGACAGGAAAATCCTGCGAAGTAAAAAGAATAGCATCGGCAGGCCGGTGATTGTGATGGATATAAAAGAGAATTCGGGACAATTTGCGGGTTAAATAACCTTAAAAAGTACGTTTATTGTTCCTTTGTTGAAAAAAGAAACGGTCGGAAGTTTTTTTTACAGAAACGCTTGTCAGCCGTCAGAAACTCCCTATAATGCGCCTCCACTGACACGGAACAACGGCCTGACGGTCACCGGGTCAGAAGGTTCAGGAAGCTGAATCGCCGGAGAAAACTTCTGAAAAAGTGGTTG
>Ga0157358_1000191_pt1 | contig 24196 bp, 16 predicted proteins | sample AttcapACBM2_FD_111484 | JGI IMG/M metagenome (GOLD analysis project Ga0157358, IMG submission 111484) | Fungus gardens microbial communities from leaf cutter ant in Botucatu, State of São Paulo, Brazil - Atta capiguara ACBM2 | ecosystem: Host-associated > Fungi > Mycelium > Unclassified ... | reverse complement strand
TCTGGTAGTGAAGATCGCCCGTCGTTACAGCAATCGTGGTCTGGCTTTGCTGGATCTGATTGAGGAAGGTAACCTGGGCCTGATCCGCGCGGTAGAGAAATTTGACCCTGAACGTGGGTTCCGTTTCTCTACTTACGCTACCTGGTGGATCCGTCAGACGATTGAACGGGCGATCATGAATCAAACCCGTACCATCCGTCTGCCAATCCACATTGTTAAAGAGCTGAACGTCTATCTGCGTACCGCCCGCGAACTGGCCCACAAGCTGGATCACGAGCCAAGCGCGGAAGAAATTGCCGAACAGCTGGACAAACCCGTTGATGACGTCAGCCGTATGCTGCGCCTCAACGAACGCATCACGTCAGTTGACACGCCGTTAGGCGGAGATTCTGAGAAAGCGCTGCTGGATATCCTGGCCGACGAGAAAGACAACGGTCCGGAAGATACCACCCAGGACGATGACATGAAGCAGAGCATCGTTAAATGGCTGTTCGAACTGAACGCCAAACAGCGTGAAGTGCTGGCGCGTCGTTTCGGCCTGTTAGGCTACGAAGCGGCAACGTTAGAAGATGTGGGTCGCGAAATCGGTCTGACCCGTGAACGTGTTCGCCAGATTCAGGTTGAAGGTCTTCGTCGTCTGCGGGAAATTCTGCAGGCTCAGGGACTGAACATTGAAGCCTTGTTTCGCGAATAATGCGGGCGCTTAAAGAGTGAAAGCGAAAAGCGGTGGTGCAAACCACCGCTTTTTTATTGCCTGTAAATCAGACAACTTCCTTAACTTTCTCTTTTGCGTCGGATTTCACATCCTGCATCGCATAGGTATCCATCACCGCGCCTTTATAAGCGCTCATCAACATCTGCATCGGCGTAACTTTGCCGGTCAACAGCCCTTGCGCCATGCCTTTTAGCGCGTCAAACGCGGTTTTCACGCCGCCCACGATGCCGCCTTTGATCACATCCCACGGATTGGTACTTTCTGCGCGACCCATCCCGGTCAGCACGTTGCTGAGTCCAGGAATAAAGGCCAGCGCCTTGCCCAGCTTCAGGCAAATGCCCTGAAAACCGCTTTTATTGGTTCCGTTCAGGTTGACCATTTCGTCGTTGGTGGTGGTTAAACGGCCGTCTTTGGGAAAGGCTTTGTCCAGTCCCTGTTCCGCCACGTCTTTGACGATCGCCGCTTCCGTCCCGTGACGGGCATCGCCGCTTTTGGTAAGGCCTTCGATTTTGCCGTTAGTGGAGATTTTACCGCGATCGCCGCCTTCCCGGTTATCCAGCGCCTTAACGTTATTTAAAAAGTACGACATGTTTTTGGCGGCCAGCGCCCGGCTTTTCTCGTCCGGGTTATTGGCCGTCCAGTCGCCGAACTGCTTTTTCAGCTCGCTCTGCTTGATATCTTTCTGATTGCCCAGATTTTTCAACACCGGGTTCTCGTTGATGATTTGATCGGCGGTGCGGTTGTCGCCATCCATGTTTTTAAACAGCGTGCTGCTGGAAGGCGGAACGCTGGTGTCCTTTTCGCTGGCTGGCATCGTCTGCCCGCCGGCGTTCGCATCGGCAGTGCCGGTTGCGCCTGTGGCCGTCGCACCCAGCGAAGAGAGCAGCTCCTTAAGCTGAGACAGCGCGCTGCTGAGTTGCGTATCGGTTGTGCTGCTGTTGCCGGACGACTGCTGGCTCTCCTGGCTTTGTTTAAGCAGTTTGGTAATGCTGTCGAGCAGCATTTGCAGCTGCGACATCACGTTCTGCGTGTTGTTGGCCGAAGGGGAGCCGTTTTGCGCGCTGGTGCCTGAAGATTGCTGCTGCGCCAGCTGCTCCTTGAGCTTGCTCAGCTCCTCCTTGCCCTGCTTTAACAGCGAATCGATCAGCGTTTTATAATCGGCACTGAGCGAGGCCGTAGAGCTTTTCTGCGTAGTGGTGCCCTGCGCGCCGCCGTATTGCAACAGACTGGACTTTTCCGGTGCTGCGGCGAGGCTGCCGTTCTGCGCTTTACCCGGGCGCGCGGAGAACTGTCCCGCGTTAATCGCCTCGCTGTTTATCCCAACGGGATTCACTCTTAAATTCATGACACTCTCCACTGGATTAGATGAAATGACGCGGACAAAACGGCGCGATGCAGACCGCTAACGCTTTATCACTGTCATTACGTGGGAGAGAGGAGGGGGATAGTTCCATTGCAAAGAAAAGGCCCGCGTGAGGCGGGCCTGCGCTTAAACCATCAGCCTGCAACTAAACCAGCGATTTCAGACGGTAAGATCCATTTCAGCTAAAACTAAACCAGTGCTTTCAGGCGTCAGATCCATTCCGGTTGAAACTAAACCAGCGATTTCAGACGATAGATCCATTCCAGCGCCTGACGCGGCGACAGCGTGTCGGGATCTAACGCTTCCAGCGCCTCAACGGCCGGGGACGTCTCTTCAACCAGCAGCGGCAGCTGTGGGCCTTCCGCGCTGCCTGCGGCCGCGCTGGCCGAGCTGGCCTCCAGCTCTTTCAGCTTCTGCCGCGCGCGCTTGATCACTTCTTTCGGCACGCCTGCCAGCGCGGCAACGGCCAGTCCGTAACTTTTGCTGGCCGCGCCGTCCTGCACGCTGTGCATAAAGGCGATAGTGTCACCGTGCTCCACGGCATCCAGATGCACGTTGGCGACGCCTTCCATCTTCTCTTCCAGCGTGGTCAGCTCGAAATAGTGCGTGGCGAACAGCGTCATCGCTTTGATGCGATTCGCCAGGCTTTCCGCGCAGGCCCAGGCAAGAGAAAGACCGTCGTAGGTCGAGGTGCCGCGGCCGATCTCGTCCATCAGCACCAGGCTGTATTCCGTCGCGTTATGCAGAATATTGGCGGTTTCGGTCATTTCGACCATAAAGGTTGAGCGACCGGAAGCGAGATCGTCCGCCGCGCCAACGCGGGTGAAGATGCGGTCGATGGGGCCAATTACCGCTTCTTCCGCCGGAACGTAGCTGCCGATAAAGGCCATCAGCGCTATCAGCGCGGCCTGGCGCATATAGGTGCTTTTACCGCCCATGTTCGGCCCGGTGATCACCAACATGCGGCGCTGCGGTGACAGCGTCAGCGGGTTGGCGATAAACGGCTCTTTCAGCACCTGCTCGACCACCGGATGACGGCCGCCGGTCAGTCTGATGCCTGGCTTATCGGTAAAGGTCGGACAGTTGAAGTTCAGGGTCCAGGCGCGCTCGGCAAGGTTGCTCAATACGTCCAGCTCCGCCAGCGCGGCGGCGCTGATCTGCAGCGCTTCCAGATGCGGCAGCAGCAGATCGAACAGCCCGTCGTAAAGGGCCTTTTCCAGCGCCAGCGCCTTGCCTTTCGAGGTCAGAACCTTGTCTTCATACTCTTTCAGCTCGGGGATAATATAGCGCTCGGCGTTTTTCAGCGTCTGACGGCGCACGTAGTTGATCGGCACCAGATGGCTTTGCCCACGGCTGACCTGAATATAGTAGCCGTGTACGGCGTTAAAACCGACCTTGAGCGTATCCAGCCCCAGCTTTTCACGCTCGCGGATTTCCAGCTTGTCCAGATAGTCGGTGGCGCCGTCCGCCAGCGCGCGCCACTCGTCCAGCTCTTCGTTATAGCCTGGCGCAATCACGCCGCCGTCGCGCACCAGCACCGGCGGTGCATCGATAATGGCGTTTTCCAGCAGTTCGCGCAGCTCGTCGAACTGGCCCATCTGCTGGCGCAGCGTTTGCAGATGCGGCACGTCGCTGTCAACCAGCAGCGCGTCCAGCCCGGGCAGCTGCTGAAAAGCGTGACGCATCCTGGCCAGATCGCGCGGGCGCGCCGTGCGCAGCGCCAGCCTGGCGAGGATACGCTCCAGATCGCCGACCTGCCGCAGCAGCGGCGCCAGCTCGGCGGTAAAATCCTGTAGCGCGCCGATGCTTTGCTGCCGGTTGATAAGCGTTGCGGTGTCGCGGATCGGCATATGCAGCCAGCGTTTCAGCATGCGGCTGCCCATCGGCGTGACGGTTCTGTCCAGCACCGAAGCCAGCGTGTTATCGATGCCGCCCGCCAGGTTCTGGGTGATTTCCAGATTGCGGCGCGTGGCGGCGTCCATGATGATGCCGTCCTGCTGACGCTCCATCGTCAGCGAGCGGATATGCGGCAGCGAGGTGCGCTGGGTATCTTTTACATATTGCAGCAGGCAGCCTGCCGCACGCAGCGCAAACTGCGCCTGCTCGACGCCGAAACCGTTCAGATCGCGGGTGCCGAACTGCATGTTCAGCTGCTGGCGCGCGGTATCCACCTCGAACTCCCACAGCGGACGACGACGTAAGCCACGACGATTTTCAATCAGCGACATGGCGGCAAAATCTTCGGGATAGAGCAGCTCCGCCGGATTGGTGCGCTGTAGCTCTGCCGCCATCGTTTCCAGATCGCTCGGCTCTGCCAGGCGGAAGCGGCCGGAGCTGATATCCAGCGTGGCGTAGCCGAAGCCGCGCGAACCCTGCCAGATGGCCGCCAGCAAATTGTCCTGACGCTCCTGCAGCAGCGCTTCGTCGCTGATGGTGCCGGGCGTGACGATGCGTACCACTTTACGCTCGACCGGGCCTTTGCTCAGCGCCGGATCGCCGATCTGTTCGCAGATCGCTACCGACTCGCCCAGCTGCACCAGTTTCGCGAGGTAGTTTTCCACGGCATGATGCGGGACGCCAGCCATCGGGATCGGTTCGCCAGCGGAAGCGCCGCGTTTGGTCAGCGAGATTTCCAACAGCTGAGAGGCGCGTTTAGCATCGTCATAAAACAGCTCGTAAAAATCGCCCATGCGGTAGAACAGCAGGATCTCCGGATGCTCGGCTTTCAGACGCAGGTACTGCTGCATCATGGGCGTATGGGAAGAAAGATTGTCAGTGGTCATTATCAGGTCTTCTTTTCCAGTCCATTGAATATAAAGTCGGCGCGGGACGCTGAGTTTTACTTCAAAACGGTGATTGGGCAGGCGCGCCAGCGAGATCAGCGCAGGTGACGGGCACGAGAGCGGCGCCTTTTTCTGAGGGCTATAGTAACGCAGCGCGATCGATGCTGTCACAGGTAAAAGCCAGAGACGGGCCGCAAAGCGTAAAAATAGAGGGAGCAAAATGCGATAGCGTTGGCGAAACCGTTTAGCGACAGAGGGTGAAGCGCAGCCCTGTCCGGCGACTACTTCGGTGCCGGAAAAGCGGAGCGAAGAAAGTTTTTATCAGCCGTGGCCGTTTTGCAGCGCCCAGACAGCCGCTTCCACCCGGGATTTCAGCTTCATTTTTTTCAGCAGATGTTTAACGTGCACTTTTACCGTGCTTTCCGTAATCGACAGCTTGCGGGCAATGGCCTTATTGGTCATCCCCAGCGTGATCAGCTTCAGAATATCGCGTTCGCGGCGCGTCAGCTGTTCCACATCGCGCGCTTCTGTCGGGCGTGATTCACGCAGGCTGGCCACCAGCACGTTGGTCAGCTTTTCGCTTAACACCATCTGGCCGGCGGCGGCCTGATGTAGCGCTTTCAGCAACGCTTCCGGCTCCATATCCTTCAGCAGATAACCATCCGCGCCGTGTTTTAACGCGTTTACCACGTCATCTTCATGATCGGAAACGCTGAATACCACGATGCGCCCGGAAAGCTCGATGGTGCGCAGCTGCACCAGCGTATCCAGCCCGTTCATGCCTGGCATATTCAGATCCAAAAGGATCAGGTCGGGGTCATGCTGTTCCGCCAGTACGACGCCCTGCGCGCCGTCGCTGGCTTCCGCGATAACCTGCAAACTTTCTTCCATTTCAATCAACTGCTTAACGCCGTTCCGCAGCAGCGGATGATCGTCAATCAGCAGGATAGTGGCGGCTTCTTCTTTCACGCTTGGATTTTCCACAGTCAGAGGGCGGCGAATGATTCCCGGTTAGCCTCTTAATCTTACCGATTAAAAACGTTAACCCTATACCACTAAGGGAGTAACCATAAATTTCTTCTTTCCGCAGTCTAACTGAAAAAAGCCCCCGCTGTGCGGAGTAATTACATGAATTTTATAAATATGTTTCCGATATGTCTCTACTCATCCAGGCGCAGCGGCAGCACGGAGGCAAAAGATCACCTGCATCCACGTTGATTTGCGTCAACCCGGCGTCAGAAGCGGTTAAGCAGAATGCGCTCCATTCAAACCGGAGATGACTATGACGCAACTTGCCCCTCTTCAACCCGAAGAAAACGGTGCCGTTATCCAGGACTGGCAGCCGGAAAACGAGCGGTTCTGGCAGCAGCGTGGAAAACGCATCGCCAACCGTAACCTGTGGATTTCCGTTTTCTGTTTGCTGCTCGCTTTCTGTGTCTGGATGCTGTTCAGCGCCGTTGCAGTGAACCTGAACAAAGTTGGCTTCACCTTTACCACCGAGCAGCTTTTTCTGCTGACGGCGCTGCCTTCCATTTCCGGCGCGCTGCTGCGGATCCCTTACTCTTTTGTGATCCCCGTGTTCGGCGGACGGCGCTGGACGGCTTTCAGCACCGGTATCCTGCTGGTCCCTTGCCTGTGGCTTGGGTTTGCCGTGCAGGACACCAGCACCGCTTTCAGCATTTTTGTGCTGATCGCGCTGCTGTGCGGCTTTGCGGGCGCGAACTTTGCCTCCAGCATGGGCAATATCAGCTTCTTTTTTCCTAAAGCGCAGCAGGGCGGGGCGCTGGGCATCAACGGCGGCCTGGGCAACCTGGGCGTCAGCGTAATGCAGTTCGCCGCCCCGCTGGCCGTTTCCATCGCCGTTTTCGGCGCCTTCGGCGGCGGCGCGCAGCACACCAGCAGCGGCGAAACGATCTGGCTGCAAAACGCCGCGTGGATCTGGGTGCCGTTCCTGCTTGTCGCGACGCTGGCGGCCTGGTTCGGCATGAACGACCTGGCGGCGGCGAAATCTTCTCTGCGCGAGCAGCTGCCGGTGTTGAAACGCGGCCACCTGTGGGTGATGGCGCTGCTTTACCTGGCGACTTTTGGCTCTTTTATCGGCTTTTCCGCCGGTTTCGCCATGCTCGCCAAAACGCAGTTTCCGGATATCAGCATTCTCCACTACGCCTTTTTCGGCCCGCTGCTGGGCGCGCTGGCGCGGTCGGCGGGCGGCATTATTTCCGACAGGCTGGGCGGCGTACGCGTGACGCTGGCTAACTTTGTGCTGATGGCGCTGTTTGCCGCGCTGCTGTTCCTGACGCTGCCGGGCGAAGGCACCAGCGGATCCTTTAGCGCCTTTTTCGCCGTGTTTATGGGATTGTTTTTAACCGCCGGCCTGGGCAGCGGCTCGACCTATCAGATGATCGCCGTGATTTTCCGCAAGCTCACCCTGGAGAAGGCAAGCGCGGAAGGGAAAGGCATAGAGACCGCGCAGCGGGAAGCAGTGACCGAAACCTCCGCCGCGCTCGGCTTTATCTCCGCTATCGGCGCGCTGGGCGGCTTTTTCATCCCGCAGACGTTTGGCCTTTCGCTGTCCATGCTGGGCACGCCGACGGGCGCTATGAAAATCTTCCTCGCCTTCTATCTGCTTTGCGTTGGCGTCACCTGGCTGGTTTACGGCCGCAAAAATAAATTTTGATAACGTGCGGAGGCAATGTCCCTCCGCCGCCTGAGCAATATCACCTAAGCCTTCAGGAGTTTTCCGGATGAGCAAATTTCTCGACAGGTTTCGCTACTTTAAACAGCTGGCGGAACCCTTTGCTGGTCAACATGGCCAGACACTCAACACCAATCGCGACTGGGAAGAGGGCTACCGTAGCCGCTGGCAGCACGATAAAATCGTGCGCTCCACGCATGGCGTAAACTGCACCGGCTCCTGCAGCTGGAAAATTTACGTCAAAAATGGCCTCGTCACGTGGGAAACACAGCAAACCGACTATCCGCGCACCCGACCGGATTTGCCGAATCACGAGCCGCGCGGCTGTCCTCGCGGCGCCAGCTACTCCTGGTATCTCTACAGCGCCAACCGCCTGAAATATCCGCTGATGCGCAAAAAGCTGCTCAAGCTGTGGCGCGAAGCCAAAGCGGAGCATCAGGATCCGGTCGCGGCCTGGGGATCGATCGTCAGCGATCCGCAAAAAGCGCAGAGCTATAAGATCGCTCGCGGTCGCGGCGGCTTCGTCCGGTCAAGCTGGCAGGAGGTCAACGAGCTGATCGCGGCATCCAATATCTATACGGCGAAAACCTTCGGCCCGGATCGCATTATCGGCTTTTCACCGATCCCGGCGATGTCGATGGTTTCCTATGCCGCAGGCGCGCGCTATCTGTCGCTGATCGGCGGCGTCTGCCTGAGTTTTTATGACTGGTATTGCGATTTGCCGCCCGCTTCGCCCATGACCTGGGGCGAGCAGACCGACGTGCCGGAATCGGCCGACTGGTATAACTCTTCTTATATTATCGCCTGGGGCTCTAACGTGCCGCAGACGCGCACGCCGGATGCTCATTTCTTTACCGAGGTGCGCTACAAGGGCACCAAAACCGTGGCGATCACGCCTGACTATGCCGAGGTCGCCAAGCTGTGCGATCAGTGGCTGAATCCTAAGCAGGGCACCGACAGCGCGCTGGCGCTGGCTTTAGGACACGTGATGCTGAAGGAGTTTCACCTTGAGCGCGAGGTGCCTTATTTCCGTGACTACGTGCGCCGCTATACCGATATGCCGATGCTGGTGCTGCTGGAGCCGCGCGAGGGCGGCTACTACGCCGCCGGACGCCAGCTCCGCGCCAGCGATCTGATTGATAACCTGGGGCAGGAAAACAACCCGCAGTGGAAAACCATCGCCATAGACCAGGAGAGCGGTGAGCTGGTGGCGCCGCAGGGATCCATCGGCTATCGCTGGGGAGAAAAAGGCAAGTGGAACCTGGAGTCGCGTGAAGGTGGCTCGCAGCGGGAAGTCACGCTTCAGCTTAGCCTGCTGGGCAGCCATGACGAGATCGCCGAGGTCGGCTTTCCCTATTTCGGCGGCCTGGAAAGCGAAAACTTCAGCAGCGTGCCGCTGGAGGAGATCCTGCTGCACAAGCTGCCGGTGAAGCGTTTGCAGCTGGCCGACGGCAGCGCTGCGCTGGTCGTCAGCGTGTATGATCTGACGCTGGCGAACTACGGGCTGGATCGTGGTCTGCACGACGAAAACTGCGCAGGCAGCTATGACGAGATCAAAGCCTACAGCCCGGCCTGGGCCGAGCAGATCACCGGCGTGTCGCGGCAGAATATCATTCGGCTGGCGCGCGAGTTCGCCGACAACGCGGAAAAAACGCGTGGCCGCTCGATGATTATCGTCGGCGCCGGGATGAACCACTGGTATCACATGGATATGAACTACCGTGGGCTGATCAATATGCTGATCTTCTGCGGCTGCGTGGGGCAGAGCGGCGGCGGCTGGGCGCACTATGTCGGTCAGGAAAAACTGCGGCCGCAGACCGGCTGGACGCCGCTGGCTTTCGCGCTCGACTGGCAGCGTCCGCCGCGCCATATGAACAGCACCTCGTTCTTCTATAACCATTCCAGCCAGTGGCGCTACGAAACCGTGCAGACCAGCGAGCTGCTCTCGCCGCTGGCCGATAAAAAGCGCTACGGCGGCAGTTTAATCGACTTTAACGTGCGTTCCGAGCGCATGGGCTGGCTGCCTTCCGCGCCGCAGCTGAACGGCAATCCGCTGAACATCGCCGCGCAGGCGAAAGCGGCCGGGATGCCGCCGGTGGATTTCACCGTGGAAAGCCTGAAAACCGGCACGCTGCGCTTTGCCGCCGAGCAGCCGGACAATCCGCAGAACTTCCCGCGTAACCTGTTTGTCTGGCGCTCCAACCTGCTGGGATCGTCCGGCAAAGGCCATGAGTACATGCTCAAATATCTGCTGGGCACGGAAAACGGCATTCAGGGTAAAGATTTAGGCGTGCAGGGCGGCGTGAAGCCGGAAGAAGTGGAATGGCAGGAGAAAGGCGGCGAAGGCAAGCTGGATCTGGTGGTAACGCTGGATTTCCGCCTGTCCAGTACCTGTCTCTATTCCGATATCGTGCTGCCTACCGCCACCTGGTATGAAAAGGACGATATGAATACTTCGGATATGCATCCGTTTATTCATCCGCTGTCGGCGGCGGTCGATCCGGCCTGGGAAGCGAAAAGCGACTGGGAGATCTATAAAGACATCGCCAAACGCTTCTCGGAGCTTTGTCCGGGGCATCTCGGTGTGGAAACCGATATCGTCACGCTGCCGGTGCAGCACGATTCGCCGGCGGAGCTGGCGCAGCCTTTTGACGTTAAAGAGTGGAAAAAAGGCGAGTGCGACCTGATCCCCGGCAAAACCGCGCCGCACATTATTGCCGTAGAGCGCGACTATCCGGCCACCTGGGAACGCTTTACCTCGCTTGGCCCGCTGCTGGACAAGCTGGGCAACGGCGGTAAGGGCATCAGCTGGAACACGCAAAAAGAGGTCGATTTCCTTAAAGAGCTGAACTACGTCAAGACGGATGGCCCGGCCGCCGGCCGGCCGAATATCGACAGCGCCATCGATGCGGCCGAGGTCATTTTATCCCTCGCGCCGGAAACCAACGGTCAGGTGGCAGTTAAAGCCTGGCAGGCGCTGAGCGACATTACCGGCCGCGACCACACTCACCTGGCGCTGAACAAAGAAGACGAAAAAATTCGCTTCCGCGATATTCAGGCGCAGCCGCGCAAAATTATCTCCAGCCCCACCTGGTCAGGACTGGAAGACGAGCACGTCTCCTATAACGCCTGTTATACCAACGTGCATGAGCTGATCCCGTGGCGCACGCTCAGCGGACGCCAGCAGCTTTATCAGGATCACGAGTGGATGCGCGCCTTTGGCGAAAGCCTGCTGGTTTATCGTCCCCCTATTGATACCAGGGCGGCCAGGCCTTTGCTGAACAAAAAGCCGAACGGCAATCCGGAAAAGGCGCTGAACTTCCTGACGCCGCACCAGAAATGGGGCATTCACTCTACCTACAGCGACAACCTGCTGATGCTGACGCTGTCGCGCGGCGGCCCTATCGTCTGGATGAGTGAAGAAGACGCGCAGGAGCTGGGGATTGCGGACAACGACTGGATTGAAGCCTTTAACGCCAACGGATCGCTGACCGCTCGCGCAGTGGTCAGCCAGCGCGTACCGGCAGGCATGACCATGATGTACCACGCGCAGGAACGCATTGTGAACATTCCCGGTTCGGAAATTACCGGCCAGCGCGGCGGCATTCATAACTCCGTGACCCGCGCCTGTCCTAAACCAACCCATATGATCGGCGGCTACGCGCAGCTTTCCTACGGCTTTAACTATTACGGCACCGTAGGGTCCAATCGCGATGAGTTTGTGGTGGTGCGCAAAATGAATCACGTTCACTGGCTGGACGGTGAAGGTAACGACGACTGCCAGGGCGGCAAGGGGAGAAAATCATGAAAATTCGCTCGCAGGTCGGCATGGTGCTGAATCTGGATAAATGTATCGGCTGCCACACCTGTTCCGTGACCTGTAAAAACGTCTGGACCAGCCGTGAAGGGATGGAATACGCCTGGTTTAACAACGTTGAAAGCAAGCCGGGCGTCGGCTATCCGCAGGCATGGGAAGATCAGGAAAAATGGAAGGGCGGCTGGATCCGTAAAATCAACGGCAGGCTGGTGCCGCGCATGGGCAACCGCGTCGGGCTGCTGTCGAAAATTTTCGCTAACCCGGACGTGCCCGCGCTGGACGATTACTATGAGCCGTTCGACTACGACTATCAGCATTTACACAATGCGCCCGCCGGCAAACATCAGCCGATAGCGCGGCCGCGCTCGCTGATCACCGGCAAGCGGATGAAAAAAATCGAAAACGGCCCGAACTGGGAAGAGATCCTTGGCGGCGAGTTTTCCAAACGCTCGCAGGATAAAAATTTCGATAACATCCAGAAAGAGATGTACGGCCAGTTTGAACACACCTTTATGGCCTATCTGCCGCGCCTGTGCGAGCACTGCCTGAACCCGGCGTGCGTGGCGACCTGCCCAAGCGGCGCCATCTATAAGCGCGGCGAAGACGGTATCGTGCTGATCGATCAGGACAAGTGTCGCGGCTGGCGCATGTGTCTGACCGGCTGTCCCTATAAAAAAATCTACTTCAACTGGAAAAGCGGCAAATCGGAGAAGTGTATTTTCTGCTATCCGCGTATTGAAGCGGGCCAGCCCACGGTCTGTTCCGAAACCTGCGTAGGGCGCATCCGCTATCTTGGCGTGCTTTTGTACGACGCGGATCGTATTGAAGAAGCGGCAGCGAGCGAGCATGAACAGGATCTTTATGAAAGCCAGAGGGCGATCTTCCTCGATCCCCACGATCCCGATGTGATTGCCGAAGCGTTAAAAGAAGGTATCCCGCAAAGCGTGATTGACGTAGCGCAACGCTCGCCGGTTTATAAAATGGCGATGGAGTGGAAGCTGGCGCTGCCGCTGCATCCGGAATACCGCACGCTGCCGATGGTCTGGTACGTGCCGCCGCTGTCGCCCATTCAGAGCGCGGCTGACGCGGGCGACCTGCCGCACAACGGTATTTTGCCGGACGTGGAAAGCCTGCGCATTCCCGTGCAGTACCTGGCGAACCTGCTGACGGCGGGCGATACCGCGCCGGTTTTGCTGGCGCTAAAGAGAATGCTGGCCATGCGTCATTATAAACGCGCGGAAACCGTCGATAACCTTGTCGACACGCGGGCGCTGGAACAGGTTGGCTTAAGCGAAGCGCAGGCGCAGGAGATGTACCGCTATCTGGCCATCGCTAATTACGAAGATCGTTTCGTGGTGCCTTCCAGCCATCGTGAACTGGCGCGGGAAGCCTTCCCGGAAAGCAAAGGCTGCGGCTTCAGCTTCGGCGATGGCTGCCACGGCAGCGACGGTCGCTTCAACCTGTTTAACAGCCGCCGTATCGACGCGATTGATATTGGCAAAAAAACGCAGGAGGAGCAGCCATGATTACACTACGTATCGTCGCCCGGCTGCTGGATTATCCCGATGAAGCGCTCTTTACGCATCAGGCTGAAATGCTGGCGGCGCTGGAAGCGGGCAGCGAGCTTGATGCCGCGCAGCGCGCGCAGCTCACCGATTTTATTACGGAATTCTGCGCAGGCTCGCTGCTGGACAGGCAGGCCGACTATTGCGAGCTGTTCGATCGCGGTCGGGCCACCTCTTTGCTGCTGTTCGAGCATGTTCACGGCGAGTCGCGCGATCGCGGCCAGGCAATGGTCGATCTGCTGGAGCAATATCGCGCCGACGGCCTGGAGCTGAGCGCGAAAGAGCTGCCCGATTTTCTGCCGCTCTATCTGGAGTATCTGGCCAGCCTTGACGTCACCCGCGCCCGCGCTGGCCTGGCCGACGTGGCGCCAATCCTCGCGCTGCTGGCCGCCAGGCTAAAACAGCGCCAAAGCCGCTATAGCGAGCTGTTCACCGTGCTGCTGGCGCTCTCCGGGGCCGGGCTGGCGGTAGATGACCTGACGCCGAAAATCCATAAAGAGGCCCGCGACGATACGCCAGCGGCGCTGGATGCGGTCTGGGAAGAGGAGCAGATTAAGTTTCTCGGCGAGCAGGGCTGTGCTTCCGCCCAACAGGCCGCGCATCAGCGCCGCTTTGCCGACGCCGTCGCGCCGCAGTATCTGGACGTGGCGGCAATGACAACATCCACGGGGCGTTCATCATGAATTTTCTCTCAGGTTTCTTTTTCGATATTTATCCTTATATCGCAGGCAGCGTTTTCCTGATTGGCAGCTGGCTGCGCTACGACTATGGCCAGTACAGCTGGCGCGCCGGCTCCAGCCAGATGCTGGATAAAAAAGGGATGCGGCTCGCCTCCAACCTGTTTCATATCGGCATCATTGGTATTCTCTTCGGCCATTTCGTCGGCCTGCTGACGCCGCACTGGATGTACGAGGCTTTTCTGCCGATCGCCGCCAAGCAGAAGCTGGCGATGGTGGCCGGCGGCGTTTGCGGTTTGCTGACGCTGGCGGGCGGCGGGCTGCTGCTTAAGCGTCGCCTGCTCAATCCGCGCGTCAGGGCCACCAGCAGCGCCGGCGATATCCTGATCCTGACGCTGCTGGTAGCGCAGGCCACGCTGGGGCTGCTGACCATTCCTTTCTCCGCGCAGCATATGGATGGCAGCGAAATGATGAAGCTGGTCGGCTGGGCGCAGGCGATCGTGACCTTCCATGCGGGCGCGTCGCAGCATCTGGAAGGCGTGGCGCTGATTTACCGCGTGCATATGGTACTGGGCATGACGCTGTTCCTGCTGTTTCCGTTCTGCCGCCTGGTGCATATCTGGAGCGTGCCGCTGGAATATTTGACGCGGCGCTATCAGCTGGTACGCAATCGCCGTTAGTTGTGCGGCGTTACCTTGTGCAAAAAAGGCGATCGTCTGGTTTGTTGCCAAAATGTTGAGATGTGGGTCAGCGTATCCGTTTTCCGTCTCGACTACACTGCCTGTTCTTCCGGGCCGCTCTCGCGGCTCGTTTACTTTGCTTCGCGATGAAGCCGAGCGTTTTAACAAGGCAGGAAACCAGATGATCATTTCCGCATCAACGGATTACCGGGCAGCGGCACGGCGCAGGCTGCCGCCTTTCCTTTTCCACTATATCGACGGCGGTGCCTATAGCGAGCACACCCTCAGGCGCAATACCGCCGATCTGGCCGATATCGCGCTACGCCAGCGCATCCTGAAAAATATGGCCGAGCTGAGCCTGGAAACCACGCTGTTCGACGAGAAGCTGGCGATGCCGGTCATTCTCGCCCCGGTAGGACTGACGGGCATGTATGCACGGCGCGGCGAAGTGCAGGCGGCGCGCGCGGCGGCAAAAATGGGCATTCCCTTTACGCTTTCCACCGTTTCCGTCTGTCCCATTGAAGAGGTCGCGCCTGCGATTTCACGGCCTATGTGGTTCCAGCTTTACGTCTTAAAAGACCGTGGCTTTATGCGAAACGCGCTGGAGCGGGCCAAAGCCGCAGGGGTAAAAACGCTGGTCTTTACCGTGGATATGCCGGTGCCCGGCGCGCGCTACCGCGATGCGCATTCCGGCATGAGCGGGCCGAACGCGGCTTTCCGCCGGATGGTGCAGGCCATGCTGCATCCGCAGTGGGCGTGGGATGTGGGCCTGAACGGCAAGCCGCACGATCTGGGCAACGTCTCGGCCTATCGCGGCCATCCGACCACGCTGGAAGACTATATTGGCTGGCTTGGCGCCAACTTCGATCCCTCTATCTCCTGGAAAGATTTGGAGTGGATCCGTGAGTTCTGGCAAGGGCCAATGATCATTAAGGGCATTCTCGATCCGCAGGATGCGAAGGATGCCGTGAGCTTCGGCGCCGATGGCATTGTGGTGTCTAACCACGGCGGCCGTCAGCTGGACGGCGTGCTTTCTACCGCGCGTGCGCTGCCCGCCATTGCCGATGCGGTAAAAGGCGACATTAAGATCCTGGCGGATTCAGGGATACGAACCGGGTTGGACGTGGTGCGGATGCTGGCGCTGGGCGCGGACAGCGTGCTGCTGGGCAGAGCCTTTGTCTATGCGCTGGCCGCAGCGGGCGAAGCTGGCGTGGTGAATCTGCTCTCGCTGATGGAAAAAGAGATGCGCGTGGCGATGACGCTGACCGGCGCGAAATCGGTAGCCGACATCAGCCGCGAGTCGCTGACGCTGTAAAGGTTGGCGGGCGAGGGCGCTGCTGACCGGGGCGAAATCGGTAGCCGCTATCAGCCGCGAGTTGCTGACGCTGTAGAGGTTGGCGGGCGAGGATGCTGACCGGGGCGAAATCGGTAGCCACTATCAGCCGCGAGTTGCTGACGCTGTAAAGGTCGGCGGGCGAGGGCGCCTGCCGACAGCACAGACTAGCTGGCGTTTAGCCCGCTGTAAGAGCGCCAGTGGTCAAAATAGATATGGTCAGCCTGGAAATCGGCCGTTTCGGTATCGTCGGTCAGGCGCCAGGCCAGCTGAAAGGCGAACTCAAAACTTTTGCCCAGCCCTTTGCCGCTCAGCAGGTTGCCGTCTTCCACCACCTCCTCCGCACTATAAACGCCATCGGTAACGCCCTTATACAAATCACCTGAGCAGGTATAGCGACGGCCCTTCAACAGATGATTGCCGCCCAGCACGCGCGCGGCAGCAGAACAGATCGGCGCAATCCATTTGCCCGCTTCGTCATGACGGCGAATAAACGCCGTGACCAGCGGGTTGGCCGCCAGGTTAACGGTGCCTTCCGGCCCGCCAGGGATAACCACGGCGTCAAACTCTTTATCCAGGCCCGCCAGCAGAACATCCGCTACCACCGGCACGGCATGGTAGCTGGGCACCTCACGCGTATCATGGCAGGCGACAGTCGTTACCTTAACGTGCAGACGGTTTAATATATCAATAATAATAAAGGCCTCCGCCTCTTCGAATCCCGGCGCCAGCAGCACCGCAGCCTGTTTGCTCATTACTCCTCCTGATTTGATAAAATGCTATTTTCTATTAAATGAAATGGCGTTTTATTTTAATGGCAGCAGCGAGTTTACGCCGTCTGGCCGCGCAGGAAAAGAGAAAGGAAAAAAGCGGCAGATTTACATAACATCTGTTTTCAGAATGGCTGGCGATGTTCTAACATGAATGCTACTTTTCCGTTTTGCACTCTGGATATTCAATGCGTTATCTGGCCTCATTTTTGCCCGCGCTGCTGCTGCTTTCCGCCTGCAGCAGTAAAGCCCCTGCGCCTGAGCCTCACGGCAATCCTTTTCGGGGCAACAACAGCTTTTTACTGGATCGCGAGCATAACGTAGCGCCGCTGGACGGCGATTTCGCCAACAGCCCGACGGCCGAAGCCTTTATCGATAAAATGGTGCGCGAACACGGTTTTAACCGTCAGCAGCTGCATAACGTGCTGGCGCAGGCGAAGCGGCTGGATTGGGTGCTGCGGCTGATGGATCGGCAGGCGCCTTCTTATCAGGCACCCTCCGGCCCGAACGGCGCCTGGATCCGCTATCGCAAAAAATTTATCGTGCCGGATAACGTGCAGAACGGCGTCCAGTTCTGGAATCAATATCAGGACGCGCTCAATCGCGCCTCGGAAGTTTACGGCGTGCCGCCGGAAATCATCGTCGGCATTATCGGCGTCGAAACCCGCTGGGGACGCGTAATGGGTAAAACGCGTATTATCGATGCGCTGGCGACGCTGGCGTTCGCCTATCCTCGTCGCGCCGAGTACTTTAGCGGCGAGCTGGAAACCTTCCTGCTGATGGCGAAAGAAGAGAACGACGATCCGCTTGATTTACGCGGCTCGTTCGCTGGCGCCATGGGCTACGGCCAGTTTATGCCTTCTGCCTTTAAGCAATACGCCGTTGATTTCAATGGCGACGGCCATATCAATCTTTGGGATCCTGTAGATGCAATAGGCAGCGTGGCCCACTATTTCAGCGCGCACGGCTGGATAAAAGGCGGCACCGTAGCCGTACCGGCTAACGGCGAAGCGTCGCAGCTGGAAACGGGCTTCAAAACCCGCTATACGGCCGCGCAGCTCTCTGCCGCCGGTTTGTCGCCGCAGGTGCCGCTACAGGACAATCAGCAGGTCAGCCTGCTGCGTTTTGATATGGGCACTTACTATCAATACTGGTACGGGTTGCCGAATTTTTACGTTATTACCCGCTATAACCACAGCAATCACTATGCGATGGCCGTGTGGCAGCTGGGCCAGGCCGTACGCGACGCCCGTCAGTAACGCCAGTTTTACCTCCCGATCGCCCGGCGGCGCGTTGCCGGGCAATCGCCTGTTTCTACAACGCTTTTCCTGACTGACTTTATGAAAGCGGTTCGCAAATCCCGCCTTTGTCTCTTCGCGCCTGGCTAAAAAGTGCTAATCTTCATTCTTACGATAAGCAAGCAGGGAACAAGAATGACGGACAGCGAATTGCGCCTGTTAAGCCAGGAAATCGGTCAGCATTTACAGCGCCTTAATGCCACGGTTACCGCGGCGGAATCCTGTACGGGCGGTTGGATAGCGAAAGTGATTACCGACGTCGCCGGCAGTTCACAATGGTTTGAGCGGGGCTTTGTCACCTACAGCAATGAGGCCAAGCAGACGCTGGTGGGCGTGACGGCCGCCTCGCTGGAAAGCTTTGGCGCGGTCAGCGAACAGGTGGTGACAGAGATGGCGGAAGGGGCGCTTAAACAGGCCCGCGCGCAGTATGCTGTAGCTGTCAGCGGCATCGCCGGCCCCGATGGCGGAACGGCGGAAAAACCGGTGGGAACGGTGTGGTTCGGCTTCGCAGCGGAAGGCGCTAACTCGCTGGCGCAGCGCAAAATTTTTGCGGGCGACAGAGAGGCCGTTCGACGTCAGGCCACGGCTTATGCGCTGTTGACGCTACGTGACCATTTTCTTAAAAATTAAGCTTGATACTGTATGACTATACAGTATAATTGCACCCATATTGATTGAGACACGAAGCCGCGAAAGCGTGCTTTACCCCCGCGTGATTAGGAGTGGAAATGGCTATTGACGAAAACAAGCAAAAAGCACTGGCAGCAGCGCTGGGCCAGATTGAAAAGCAATTTGGTAAAGGCTCCATCATGCGCCTGGGTGAAGACCGCACTATGGATGTGGAAACCATCTCTACCGGTTCGCTTTCGCTGGATATCGCGCTGGGCGCGGGCGGCCTGCCAATGGGCCGTATCGTCGAAATTTACGGGCCGGAATCTTCCGGTAAAACCACGCTGACGTTACAGGTTATCGCGTCTGCACAGCGCAAGGGCAAAACCTGCGCCTTTATCGATGCCGAGCATGCGCTCGATCCGGTTTACGCCAAAAAGCTGGGCGTGGACATTGATAACCTGCTCTGCTCGCAGCCGGACACCGGTGAGCAGGCGCTGGAAATCTGTGACGCGCTGGCGCGTTCCGGCGCGGTTGACGTAATCATCGTTGACTCCGTGGCGGCGCTGACGCCGAAAGCGGAAATCGAAGGCGAAATCGGCGACTCGCATATGGGTCTGGCGGCTCGTATGATGAGCCAGGCTATGCGTAAGCTGGCCGGTAACCTGAAGAACTCCAACACGCTGCTGATCTTCATCAACCAGATCCGTATGAAAATCGGCGTGATGTTCGGTAACCCGGAAACCACTACCGGCGGTAACGCGCTGAAATTCTACGCCTCTGTCCGTCTGGATATCCGCCGTATCGGCGCGATTAAAGAGGGTGACGAAGTCGTCGGTAGCGAAACCCGCGTGAAAGTGGTGAAAAACAAAATCGCCGCGCCGTTCAAGCAGGCTGAGTTCCAGATTATGTACGGCGAAGGCATCAATATCTACGGCGAGCTGGTAGACCTTGGCGTGAAGCACAAGCTGATTGAAAAAGCGGGTGCCTGGTACAGCTACAACGGCGATAAAATCGGTCAGGGTAAGGCAAACGCCGGCAACTTCCTGAAAGAGAATCCGGCTGTGGCTACCGAGATCGAAAACAAGCTGCGCGCTACGCTGATGAACAATCCGGACACGACGCCAGACTTCGTAGCTGACAAAGATGATGCCAATGAAGCCAGCGAAACTAACGAAAACTTCTGATTAGCAGCCCGCAAGGGTAGATAAACGGAAAGCGCTGAAAAGGAGTGGCCCTGTGCCGCTCCTTTTTTATTTTCGACTTACGCTTCCTGAACCAGCTTGTTACGGCAGCAGCCAGGTTCGTTCTATAGCGCACGCGCGCAAAAGAGCATTGTTTTCAGCGCTGTGAACCGCCCATGCGAGTTTTTTTCAGCGAACGAGCTGCCTTGTACTGATTTTTCCAGGGTACGAGTCGCCTGGCGCCCTCTGTTTTCAGCGTACGAATCACCTGGTATCAATTTTTTTCAGTGTACGAGCCGCCCGGCGGCGCCTGCTTTTAACGTACTAACTAACTTGTTTCAGGGGGCGAGCCGCCTGGCGCTACCTGTTTTAGCGTTATGAAACGCCTTGTATCACCTGTTTCCCGCTTACAAATCGCCTTTACCGCCTTTCTCCACACATTAGCCAAAGCGCTTTGTTTCTTTTGCGGTTCCTCGCTACCCTTACCATGAGTTAATTTTTTGCATAACCGGAGCAAGATGTCTGACGCCACCGAACGAAGCCAGTTTACCCGCCTGTTAGATCGGGCCATGCGCATTCTGACCATGCGCGATCACAGCGAGGCGGAATTTCGTCGCAAGCTTTCGCTCTCTGCAGAGCGGGCCGCGATGTATGCTAAAACGCAGGCGCAGCAGCCTGAACCCGTTACGCCAGAGCAAATCGATCGGGTCGTCGCCTGGTGTTATGAAAGCAATTATCTGGACGATGCCCGCTTTGCGGAGCGCTTTGTCGCCAGCCGCAGCCGTAAGGGCTACGGCCCGCAGCGCATCCGTATGGAGCTGGGGCAGAAGGGCGTGGCGAAGCCGCTGATCGATGAAACGCTGGCCAAAACGGAAATCGACTGGCAGCAAATGGCGTTCGACTCGGCGGAGCGGAAGTTTGGCCTGCCGCTGCCGACCGAATGGAAGGAAAAAGCCAAAGTGCAGCGCTATTTAATGACTAAAGGCTTCTTTTCCGAAGATATCCGCAGCGTTTTTTCAAATTTTGAAGATTGAGCGCCAATGGGATTTTACTTCGCACCGAAGAAAATTTATCTTATTCACCACTTTTTGTTCGTGTGTTGCTTAGCCTTACGGCAGGTTTAAACCCACGAAACGTTCGTTAGCGTGATTCCAGGACAATTATGAGCAAGAGCACTGCGGAGATTCGCCAGGCGTTTCTCGACTTTTTCCATAGCAAGGGACATCAGGTTGTAGCCAGTAGCTCCCTCGTCCCGACTAATGACCCGACGCTGCTGTTTACCAACGCCGGGATGAACCAGTTCAAAGACGTTTTCCTGGGCCAGGACAAGCGCAGCTACTCGCGCGCAACCACCTCGCAGCGCTGCGTGCGCGCAGGCGGTAAACATAATGACCTGGAAAACGTTGGCTATACCGCCCGTCACCATACCTTCTTTGAAATGCTGGGCAACTTCAGCTTCGGCGACTATTTCAAACGCGAAGCTATCGGTTTTGCGTGGGAGCTGCTGACCAGCGCGCAGTGGTTTAACCTGCCGAAAGAGAAGCTGTGGGTTACCGTCTACGAAACCGATGATGAAGCCTTTAATATCTGGGCAGATGAAATCGGCGTGCCGCGTGAGCGTATTATCCGCATCGGCGATAACAAGGGCGGCGCTTACGCCTCTGATAACTTCTGGCAGATGGGCGACACCGGCCCGTGCGGCCCGTGCAGCGAAATCTTCTTTGACCACGGCGACCATATCTGGGGCGGCCCGCCGGGCAGTCCGGAAGAGGACGGCGATCGCTTTATTGAGATCTGGAACATCGTCTTTATGCAGTTCAACCGTCAGCCTGACGGCACCATGCTGCCGCTGCCGAAGCCTTCCGTCGATACCGGTATGGGCCTGGAGCGTATCTCCGCCGTGTTGCAGCACGTTAACTCCAACTACGAAATCGATCTGTTCCAGAAGCTGATCAAGGCTGTTGCAGAAGCGACTGGCGCCACCGATCTGAGCAGCAAATCACTGCGCGTCATTGCCGACCATATCCGTTCCTGCGCTTTCCTGATTTGCGATGGCGTGATCCCATCCAACGAAAACCGCGGCTACGTGCTGCGCCGCATTATTCGCCGCGCTATTCGTCACGGCAACATGCTGGGCGCGCAGGGGTCCTTCTTCTGGAAACTGGTAGCGCCGCTGATTGACGTTATGGGCGCAGCGGGCGAAGAGCTGGCGAAGCAGCAGGCTCAGGTTGAGCAGGTGCTGAAAACCGAAGAAGAGCAGTTTGCGAAAACGCTGGAGCGCGGTCTGGCGCTGCTGGACGAAGAGCTGGAGAAGCTGCAGGGCGACACGCTGGACGGTGAAACCGTTTTCCGCCTGTATGACACCTTTGGCTTCCCGGTCGATTTAACCGCCGACGTCTGTCGCGAGCGTAATCTGAAAATTGACGAAGCGGGCTTCGAGAAAGCGATGGAGCAGCAGCGTCAGCGTGCTCGTGAAGCCAGTGGATTTGGCGCGGACTACAGCAACGTTATCCGCATTGATGAAGCCTCGACCTTCAAAGGTTATGACCAGCTTGAGCTGAGCGCGACCGTTACCGCTATCTTTGTGGACGGTCAGCCTGCCAATGCGATCGCCGCCGGTCAGGAAGGCGTTATCGTGCTGGATGAAACGCCATTCTACGGCGAATCAGGCGGCCAGGTAGGCGATACCGGCGAGCTGCGTAACAACGACGCGGTGTTCACCGTTACCGACACGCAAAAATATGCGCAGGCGATTGGTCATATCGGCAAGCTGGCTTCCGGTCAGCTGCGGGTCGGCGATCGTCTGGCCGCGCACGTGGACGAAGAGCGTCGCGCGCGTATTCGTCTGAATCACTCAGCGACGCACCTGTTACACGCTGCGCTACGTCAGGTTCTGGGCCATCATGTGGCACAGAAAGGCTCACTGGTGAACGATAAATATCTGCGCTTCGACTTCTCCCATTCTGAAGCGATGAAGCCGCAGGAAATCCGTCAGGTTGAGGAAATCGTCAACGCACAGATCCGCCGTAACCTGGCGGTCGACACCAACGTGATGGAGCTGGAAAAAGCGAAAGCGCTGGGCGCGATGGCGCTGTTTGGCGAAAAATATGACGATCGCGTCCGCGTGCTGACGATGGGCGATTTCTCTACCGAACTTTGCGGCGGCACGCACGCCAGCCGCACGGGCGATATCGGCCTGTTCCGCATCACCTCTGAAGCCGGTACGGCGGCAGGTATTCGCCGTATTGAAGCGGTGACGGGCGAAGGCGCGTTAAAGCAGATGTATGCCCAGAGCGAGCAGCTGCAGGAGATCGCTCACCTGGTGAAAGCCAACAGCAGCAATCTGAATGAAAAAGTGCGTGGCCTGATGGATAACGTCCGCTCGCTGGAAAAAGAACTGCAGCAGCTGAAAGATCAGCAGGCCGCGCAGGAGAGCGCTTCTCTCAGCAGTAAAGCTATCGACGTCAAGGGCGTTAAGCTGCTGGTAAGCGAGTTGACCAACGTCGAGCCGAAAATGCTGCGTACGATGGTGGACGATCTGAAGAACCAGCTGAAGTCAGCCGTTATCGTGCTGGCTACCGTTGCGGAAGGAAAGGTTTCGCTGATTGCCGGCGTAACCAAAGATGTAACCGATCGCGTGAAAGCCGGCGAGCTGGTGGGCGAACTGGCTCAGCAGGTTGGCGGTAAGGGCGGCGGCCGTCCGGATATGGCTCAGGCCGGCGGCACCGATGCCGGAGCACTACCAGGGGCTCTGGCCGGTGTTGAAAGCTGGGTGGCGGCAAAACTGTAACACTATAAAAAAGCATCCCGGAAAGCGCGGTGGGGCAGGGCTTCACCGCGTCATTCTGTCAGATGTTATCGCAAAAAACACAAAGTCAGGTTGATGGTGTGTATTTCGGCTAAACTAAGTATCAGCAGAATGTATTACCGTGATGATGCACTTGTTGTGCATTTGTCATAGTCTATATTTAGCGTTATATGATGGATAATGCCGGGCGACAGTTAACCCGACTCTTTTAATCTTTCAAGGAGCAAAGAATGCTTATTCTAACTCGTCGAGTTGGTGAAACCCTCATGATCGGTGATGAGGTGACTGTAACGGTGCTGGGAGTAAAAGGGAATCAGGTTCGCATCGGTGTGAATGCCCCTAAAGAAGTTTCGGTTCATCGCGAAGAGATTTATCAGCGTATTCAGGCCGAAAAAACTCAGCAAACGAGTTACTAACGGATCCAGCGCCTTGCCGCTCAGGCGAGGCGCTACCGGTTTTGTCCTTCTTTCCCGCCTTTCTTTGTTTTTCTTTCGCTGTATCTCTTCGGGCCTGTACACACTTCCCTGCTGTGAAAGGGCCGATTATTGTTGATAAATCACTCTTTTTGCTTTCCAAATACCCATTTTGGCTGGGAAATGCGCAATCAAACGCGAGAGTGAAAAAATATGTTTGACTTATAAGGCCCAGAAAGTAATATGTGCGCCACGCAGTGCCGATGAGCAGAAACAAGTTCAGAAGCACAGCTCGATAAGAGCGCGTATGGTGAGGTGGCCGAGAGGCTGAAGGCGCTCCCCTGCTAAGGGAGTATGCGGTCAAAAGCTGCATCCGGGGTTCGAATCCCCGCCTCACCGCCATTTGCATCCGTAGCTCAGCTGGATAGAGTACTCGGCTACGAACCGAGCGGTCGGAGGTTCGAATCCTCCCGGATGCACCATATT
>Ga0157358_1000190_pt1 | contig 24197 bp, 20 predicted proteins | sample AttcapACBM2_FD_111484 | JGI IMG/M metagenome (GOLD analysis project Ga0157358, IMG submission 111484) | Fungus gardens microbial communities from leaf cutter ant in Botucatu, State of São Paulo, Brazil - Atta capiguara ACBM2 | ecosystem: Host-associated > Fungi > Mycelium > Unclassified ... | reverse complement strand
TCCTGTTACACCAAACATTGTCTTGGACAACAAAAACGGGGCAGAGTTTCTGGCTGAGGTTTGTTATATTTTCAGCGTTGTCAGGAGATAAGTACTTTCACATTTGAGGTGGTTATGAAAAAAATTGCATGTCTTTCAGCACTGGCTTGTGTACTGGCAGTTTCTGCTGGTTCAGCGATGGCACAGAGCACAGTTTCCGGTGGTTACGCACAAAGCGATATGCAGGGCGTGGCTAACAAAGCTAACGGTTTCAACCTGAAATACCGCTACGAAAACGGCAGCGATCCACTGGGCTGGATCGGTTCTTTCACCTACACCGAGAAAGATCGTACCGACGCTGGCGTCTATAACAAAGGCCAGTACTACGGCATCACCGGTGGTCCTGCTTACCGTCTGAACGACTGGGCCAGCATCTATGGCGTGGTTGGTATCGGTTACGGTAAATTCCAGCAGAACGCACCAGCGCGTGACAAGTCTGACTCAAGCGACGTAGGTGTTTCCTACGGTGCGGGCCTGCAGTTCAACCCAGGCATCGAAAACGTTGCTCTGGACGTTGGCTACGAGCAGAGCCGCATCCGCAGCGTAGACGTTGGCACCTGGATTGCTGGTGTTGGCTACAGCTTCTAAGATTGCCTGAAACCAGCTTCGGTTGGTTGATAAAAAATCCGCCCACGTGGCGGATTTTTTTTATGGCTGAATCAGCCGCCGGGATTTTTTTCTGCTGTCAGCATCTCCAGCAGCATCAGCCGTAGCGTAAAAGGCGAACGACAGAGCAGCTGTAGTAAAAGTGGTTTTTTCATGGTCTCCTCCGTTCGCTTTATGTACAGGTATAGCACAGGCTATAATTCGTAGCCAGCGCTATTGCGCGAGATTTTGTGCTTCCGTGCGCTTCGTTTACAATGTGGCACCATCAGGCTGATGCGAGCGCCCGCACGCGCCAGAAATAATAATGAGGAAGCTGAATGAGTCGTCGCGCTAAAACCGCAGTGCCTGCGCCACTGAAAGAGATAGAAGAGCATGTCGAAGGCTTCCGTCAGGTCCGTGAAGCCCATCGGCGTGAATTAATTGATGACTATGTTGAGCTGATTTCCGATCTGATCCGTGAATTTGGCGAAGCCCGCCAGGTTGATATGGCGGCGCGGCTCGGCGTTTCCCAGCCTACCGTTGCCAAAATGTTGAAACGCCTGGCTACGGTTGGACTGGTCGAGCAGGTTCCCTATCGCGGCGTGTTCCTGACTGCTGAAGGAGAGGCGCTGGCGGAAGAAAGCCGCAAACGCCACCATATTGTGGAAACGTTTTTGCTGGCGCTGGGCATCAGCCCTGATACCGCCCGCCGCGATGCGGAAGGGCTGGAACATCACGTTAGTGACGAAACCCTGGCTATTTTTCAGCAATTCTACGAAAGCCGTCAGTAATTTCCTCTCAGGTGAGTCCGTATGGCAACGCTGCTCAGGCCTTTTTTGCACGATCGCTTTCTGCATCTGTTAATTTTACTGGGCCTGCTGCTGGCCTGCTTTGCGCCTTTCTCGCTGCGGCAGCTGCCTGCGGCGGTGGACTGGTCGACCATACTGACGCTGGGCGGGCTGTTGATGCTGACCAAAGGCATCGAAGCCAGCGGTTATTTCGACGTGTTGGGACGTCGCCTGGTGCAGCGCTTTAAGTCAGAGCGTTCGCTGGCGCTGTTTCTGACCGCTGCCGCCGCGCTGCTGTCCACTTTCCTGACCAACGATGTCGCACTCTTTATCCTGGTGCCGCTGACGCTGACGCTGCGTCGCTACTCCTCGCTGCCGATCGCCCGGCTGGTCATCTTTGAGGCGCTGGCGGTTAACGCCGGATCGCTGCTCACGCCCATAGGCAATCCGCAAAATATCCTGCTGTGGCAACACGGCCACGTCGGCTTCGCCGGTTTTATCGGCCAGATGCTGCCGCTGGGCGGGGCGCTGCTGGCCAGCCTGCTGCTGCTTACCGCCGTCAGTTTTTCGGCGAAACGGATCGAGCGCTCGTCACAGTCGCCGGAAACGCAATGGCAGCGCTCGTTGCTGATTGCCAGCGTCGTGCTCTATTTGCTGTTTATTATCGCGCTGGAGATGGGCTATGCGGGCTGGGGCGTTCTGCTGGTATTTGGCGTTTTCCTGCTGATGGCACGCCGCACGCTGCTGGCGATCGACTGGAGCCTGCTGGCGGTATTTATCGCCATGTTCGTGGATGTTTTTCTGTTAACCCGACTTCCCGCTTTACAGCATCTGCTCCAGCAAATTCCGCAGCTGCCGGAGGGCGGGAAATATCTGCTGGCGATCGGCCTGTCGCAGATTATCAGCAACGTGCCGGCTACTATTTTACTGCTGGCGAATCTGCCAGCCAGCACGCTGCTGGCCTGGGCGGTGAATATCGGCGGTTTCGGGCTGCTGCCCGGTTCGCTGGCAAACCTTATCGCGCTGCGGATGGCGAAAGATCGCTCTGTCTGGCTGCGTTTCCACTTCTACTCGCTGCCCATGCTGCTGTGGGCGATGGCGCTGGGCTGGGTGCTGCTTTTAGGCATTGATGCGCTGTAGCCTGAATCTTTTCTGACTTTGTAAAGAAACACTGGCATTTGTCAATTTAGGCCCTATGTTTATAACAGCGTGAATCTTGCGGGCTCGGCTTGAGCCCGCCGTAACCTGATGAGAACTATGGCTAATCAATCAAATTCTTCCTCAGATGATGACCAGCGTCATCCGCAGAATAATTCGCAGTCTGACGACCAAAACGACAAACCGCAGCAGGACGACCAGCAGCAGGACGAGGGCCAGGCGGAACGTAAACGCCCCGGCAAAAAGCCGCTGATTATTCTGGCGATTGTGGTGATCGTCATGATTATTGTCGGCTTTTACTTCTGGTTTACCGGCCGCAATATAGAAACGACGGACGACGCCTTTACGGAATCGGACGCCGTGACTATTGCGCCTAAAGCCTCCGGCTATGTCACTAAGCTGCTGGTTACCGATAACCAGCGGGTGAAAAAGGGCGATCTGCTGGTAGTTATCGATCCGCAGGATACCCAGGCGCAGCGCGATCAGGCTCAGGCCCAGCTTGGCCTGGCCGTGGCGCAGCTGCATCAGGCGCAGGCTTCTCTGGCGCTGTCTAAAGTGCAGTATCCGGCGCAGAAAGATCAGGCGCTGGCGCAGCAGGGCAAGGCGGAAGCTAACTTCCTTAATGCTCAGGAAGATTACAAACGCCAGCGCGGCGTCGATCCGCGTGCAACCTCGCAGCGTAATATTGATGCGGCCAGCGCGCAGTTAAGAAGCGCGAAGGCCGAGCTGGAAAGCGCGAAAGCGCAGGTAGAAGTCGCTTCGCAAATCCAGCTGCAAATTCGCCAGCAGGAAACCAACGTGGAAGCTCGTCAGCAGCAGGTCGAACAGGCCAAAGCGCAGCTGAACACGGCTAACCTTAACCTTTCCTATACAGAAGTGCGCGCGCCTTACGATGGCTTCGTCACTAAACGTAACGTGCAGGTCGGCACGCTGGTTCAGGCTGGCACCTCGCTGTTTTCGCTGGTTTCGCCAGATGTCTGGATCACCGCCAACTTTAAAGAGTCGCAGCTGGAAAGAATGAACCCTGGCGATAAAGTGCATATTTCCGTGGATGCCTGGCCGGATATGAAGCTGGAAGGGCACGTGGAAAGCATTCAGATGGGTTCAGGCTCCCGTTTCTCTACCTTCCCGTCGGAAAACGCGACCGGCAACTATGTGAAAATTGTCCAGCGCGTGCCGGTCAAGATCGTTATCGATAAGGGACTGGATCCGAACAAGCCGCTGCCGCTGGGGCTGTCGGTGGAGCCTGAGGTAACAGTGGAATGAGTCAAAGCCAGAGCTGGCAGCCGGCCAGTAACCCCTGGCTGGTCGCGATGACGGTGACGCTGGCGGTGTTTATGGAGATCCTGGACACCACCATTGTCAACGTGGCGCTGCCGCACGTCGCCGGTTCGCTCTCATCCAGCTATGACGAGTCAACCTGGGTGCTGACCTCCTATCTGGTGGCGAACGGCATCGTGCTGCCGATCTCCGCCTTCCTCAGCCGCGTATTTGGCCGCAAGCAGTTCTTTCTGATCTGTATTGTGATGTTTACCGTCTGCTCTTTCCTGTGCGGCATCGCTACCGAGCTGTGGCAGATCATTCTGTTCAGGATCCTGCAGGGCTTTTTCGGCGGCGGCCTGCAGCCGGTACAGCAATCGGTACTGTTGGACTACTTTAAGCCGGAAGATCGCGGCAAGGCGTTTGGTCTTTCCTCTATCGCCATTATCGTCGCGCCGGTGCTTGGCCCGACGCTGGGCGGCTGGATCACCGATAACTACAGCTGGCGCTGGGTATTCTTTATCAATATTCCGGTCGGCACCCTCAGCGTGCTGGCTATCTATCAGCTGCTGGAAGATCCGCCGTGGGAGCGTAAGTGGGCGAAAGGAAAACTGAATATCGACTATATCGGTATCGGTTTAATTACCCTGGGGCTGGGCTGTTTGCAGGTCTTTCTCGATCGCGGCGAAGATGACGACTGGTTCAGCTCTAATTTTATTATGACCTTCGCCATACTGAGCGCCATCGGGCTGGTCGGCGCGGTTTACTGGCTGCTGTACGCCAAAAAGCCGGTGGTGGATCTGCACGTGCTGAAAGACCGTAACTTTGCCGTCGCCAGTATTCTGATGTCCGGCATGGCGGCCATCCTCTATGGCAGCTCGGTGGTGATCCCCCAGCTGGCGCAGCAGGATCTGGGCTATACCGCCACCTGGTCAGGGCTGGTGCTTTCGCCCGGTGCGGTGCTGATTGTGCTGACCATTCCGCTGGTGCTGAAGCTGATGCCGATCGTCCAGACGCGCTGGATTATCGCCTTCGGTTTTACCTGCCTGTTTGTCTCTTTTCTCTATTCCGCGAAGCTGACGCCCAATATCGATTTCACCACGCTGGTGATGATGCGCAGCGCGCAGACCATCGGGCTGGGTTTCCTGTTTGTGCCGTTAACGACCATTGCGTTCGTGACTATTCCACAAAAGCTAAATGCGGATGCGTCAGCGCTGTTCACCATGTGTCGTAACGTGGCGGGTTCGATAGGCATTTCGCTTTCTACGGCGATGATTACCGAGCGGGAGCAGGCGCGTAGCGCGCACATGGTGCATAACATGACGCCGCTTAACGAGCCGTTCAATCTGACGGTAGAACGCTGGGCGCAGGGGGTCAGAGACTTTACCTCAGCGGTGGGCGATCCGATTACGATAGCGACAGGGCAGGTCTATAAAGAGATGATCGTCCAGGCGCGTATTCTGGCCTATATCGACGTTTTTATGGGCCTGAGCATTGTCGCCCTGGTTCTTATTCCATTTTGTTTACTGCTGGCGCCGATTAAGAGCGAGGGCAGTGCAGGAGCACACTGACATGAACGTTTCTCCTTTATTTACGCGTTCGCGGCTCGGCGTGCTGCTGGTTGCGGCTATTACGCTGTCGGCCTGTAGCGTCGGGCCGGACTACCGGGCGCCGAAACCGTCCACGCCCGCCGCGTTCAACTCGCTGGCGTCGGATCGCGCGTCTCGTCCCCAGGCCACCGTCACTAATCCGGGCTGGTGGAAATCGTTTAACGATCCGCAGCTAAACAGCCTGATCGATCGCGCCATCGTCGGCAACCTGAGCCTGCAGCAGGCTGTTTTGCGCATCGCCGGTTCTCGTCAGCAGCTTAATCAGGCTCGCGGCGCATGGTTCCCCTCGATCAACGGTGCCGCCTCGGCACAGCGCCAGCAGCTGGGCCTGAAAGGCGAGCTGGAATCGAAAGGCGTCTACAGCCAGCTGGATGAGGTCAGCGGCGATACCGACGTTCGCTCGGCGCTGAACGGGCTGACCAAACCGGTCGGGCTGTATCAGGGCAGTTTTGACGCCTCGTGGGAGCTGGATCTGTGGGGCAAAGTCCGTCGGCAGGTTGAGGCGGCAGGCGCGCAGCAGCAGGAGTCGCTGGAAAGCCGTAACGACGCGCTGGTTTCGCTTGAGGCTGAGGTGGCCCGCACCTATTTACAGCTGCGTGGCGCGCAGCTGATTAGCCAGACGCTGCAAACGCAGATTGAAGTGGCGCAGCAAACGCTGGAGCTGACGCAAAGCCAGCAGCGCAACGGCCTCGCGCCTCAGATGGACGTGGAAAACGCTCGCGCCCAGCTGCATTCTCTGCGCGCGCAGCTGCCGCAGTATGAATCGCAAATGCATCAGGCGATGAACGGGCTGGCGGTGCTGATCGGCAAGCCGCCGGGGGCGCTGGATGCCGAGCTGGCCGCGCCGAAAGCGATGCCGGCCTTGCCAAAAGCGGTATCGGTGGGTCTGCCGTCCACGCTGGCGCGCCGGCGTCCGGACGTGCGCCAGGCGGAAGCGAGACTGCATGAGGCGACAGCCAGTATTGGCGTTTCCGTCGCACAGCTGTTCCCGGATTTCTCGCTGACCGGGCAGTTCGGAATGCGTAATACCGACGCCAGCTATCTGGATAACTGGAGCAGCCATTTCTACAGCTACGGCGCCTCGGTCTCGCTGCCGATTTTCCAGGGCGGCAGGCTGGTTTCTGGCGTAAAACTCGCCAGAGCGGAGCAGGCCAGCGCCGCGCTTGGCTATCGGCAGACGGTTCTGACCGCCTTGCAGGATGTGGAAAACGCGTTAGTCAGCTATCGCACCGATCAGCAGCAGGTGGAAGGGCTGGATCAAACGGTTGACGCGCTGCAAAACGCCTTCGATTTGGCTAACGACAGCTATGGCAAGGGGCTTTCTTCGTTTATCGACGCGCTAACCGCGCAGCGCCAGCTGGCTCAGGCGAAGCAGCAGGCCGCATCTGCCAGGGTGCAGAGCAGCCTGGATCTGGTCGCGCTCTATAAAGCGCTGGGCGGCGGCTGGGAGCTTTATCAAAACGTGCAGCTGCCGGACTACTCCGTTTTCGGCCCCGCAGAAAGCGGCGATACGCCTGCGGGCTGAGACCCTTTCCCAACCGGCGGTAACGCAACGTCGCCGCCGGTCGCCTTACCTGGCTTTGCCCGTTCCTGCCAGTGCCGCCTTTTATGAAAACATCTGCCTCGCCTGTTACAGCCGTTTTTCCCTCCACGATCGAAATGCTTAACGGTCATAAACCGCCCACGGCAAAATCATCCGATACTTTTTCATTAAAATGAAATAAAAGTTTTAGTTGGATAAGGGCGCGCTTTTCTGTTTTAACCCAGACAGGGTAGGGTGTGGCGACAGGTTGCGCCCCACTTATGATACTTGCGTCACAAAAGCAGCGATGCGGTGAGAGCTGTGCCGCAAAATTTAATTTTCATTGTTATTTTAAATGAAAGAAATGCACTAAGTTAAGAGCCTGGAGAACACACCAGGCGCCACTTTATTTCTGGCGGCCTGACCTGCGAATAACGAAGAGGTCAACATAATGCCTAAAGAACAATATCTCACGCCCAATCGGGCCTCGGGGCCTAACAGCACGTCGCGAACGGAACCCTTCGTCAAAGTGATCGCCGTTATCGCCACGCTGGGCGGCCTGCTGTTTGGTTACGACACCGGGGTTATTTCCGGTGCGCTGCTGTTTATGGGCACGGAGCTGCATCTTACGCCATTCACTACCGGCCTGGTGACCAGTTCGCTGCTGTTCGGCGCTGCGTTCGGCGCGCTGATTTCCGGTCATTTCGCCGCGGCAGCCGGGCGGAAGAAAATCATTATCGTTCTCGCCGTTATTTTCGCCATCGGCGCACTGGGAACCTCACTGGCACCTGATGTGCACTGGATGATTTTCTTCCGCCTGGTATTAGGCGTGGCGGTAGGCGGCGCGGCGGCAACCGTGCCGGTCTACATTGCCGAAATCGCGCCTGCCAACAAGCGCGGACAGCTGGTTACGCTCCAGGAGCTAATGATCGTGTCCGGTCAGATGCTGGCCTATATTTCCAATGCCGGTTTTAACGCGGCCTGGGGCGGCGAGCAGACCTGGCGCTGGATGCTGGCGGTCGCTACCGTACCCGCCGTAGCGCTCTGGTTCGGCATGATGTTTATGCCCGATACGCCGCGCTGGTACGCGATGAAGGGACGTCTGGCGGAGGCGCGCAAGGTGCTGGAGAGAACCCGTGCCAAAAGTGACGTCGAGTGGGAGATGACGGAAATTGAGGAAACGCTCAGCGAAGAGGAAAACAAAAACAAGCCCAGCCTGAAAGAGCTGCGCAAGCCCTGGCTGTTCAAACTTTTTCTTATCGGGATCGGCGTAGCGGTGATCCAACAGCTTTCCGGCGTAAACACCATTATGTATTACGCACCTACCATGCTGAAGGCGGTGGGTATGAGCACCGACGCTGCGCTGTTTGCCACTATCGCCAACGGCGTGATTTCAGTACTGATGACCTTTGTGGGGATCTGGCTGCTGGGCCGTTTGGGACGTCGCACCCTGACCATGATCGGTCAGTTCGGCTGCACCGCCTGCCTGCTGTTTATTGGCTGCATCAGCTATTTTATGCCGGAAACGGTCAATGGCCAGCCGGACATGATGCGTAGCTATCTGGTATTGCTGGGCATGCTGATGTTCCTTAGCTTCCAGCAGGGCGCGCTGTCGCCGGTCACCTGGCTGCTGCTTTCGGAAATTTTCCCGACTCGCCTGCGCGGGATTTTTATGGGCGGCGCGGTATTTGCTATGTGGATTGCCAACTTCATTATCTCGCTGGTTTTCCCGATGCTGCTGGCCACGGTAGGGCTTTCCGGCGCGTTCTTTATCTTCGCCTTTATTGGCCTGTTTGGCGCGGTCTTTGTTATCAAATGCGTGCCGGAAACGCGCAACCGCAGCCTGGAGCAGATCGAACATTATCTGCATGACTGGCTGAGTAACGACGTTGAGACACGAGCCGTACGATCGCCGGAACGTAAAGCGGAAAGTCATTAGCGAAATCGGGAAGCTTCAGCGGGCGGCGGTGTATTCGCCGCCCCTTTTTTTTGGCATACTATGCGCTGATTTATTCCCCCATCGTAAATGAAAGGCAATCCTGTGCTAGTTTCCAGCAACGTCACCATGCAGTTTGGCAGTAAGCCGCTGTTCGAAAACATCTCTGTCAAATTTGGCGGCGGCAACCGCTATGGCCTGATCGGTGCCAACGGTAGCGGCAAGTCCACCTTTATGAAAATTCTCGGCGGCGACCTGGTGCCGTCTGCGGGCAACGTGTCGCTCGATCCTAACGAGCGCATCGGTAAACTCCGTCAGGATCAGTTCGCCTTTGAGCAGTACTCGGTGCTGGATACGGTCATCATGGGCCACGGCGAGCTGTGGGAAGTGAAAGAAGAGCGTGACCGTATTTACGCGCTGCCGGAAATGAGCGAAGAAGACGGCTATAAAGTGGCCGATCTGGAAGAAAAATACGGCGAAATGGACGGTTACACCGCAGAATCGCGCGCTGGCGAACTGCTGCTGGGCGTGGGGATTCCGCTGGAGCAGCATTACGGCCCCATGAGCGAAGTTGCGCCGGGCTGGAAGCTGCGCGTGCTGCTGGCGCAGGCGCTGTTCTCTAATCCAGAGATCCTGCTGCTCGACGAACCAACCAACAACCTGGACATCGATACCATTCGCTGGCTGGAGCAGGTGCTGAACGAACGTAACAGCACCATGATTATTATTTCGCACGACCGTCACTTCCTGAATATGGTCTGCACCCATATGGCCGATCTGGATTACGGCGAGCTGCGCGTTTATCCGGGCAACTATGACGAATACATGACGGCGGCAACCCAGGCGCGCGAACGTCTGCTTGCCGATAACGCCAAGAAGAAAGCGCAGATTAACGAGCTGCAATCTTTCGTCAGCCGCTTTAGCGCCAACGCCTCTAAATCGCGTCAGGCAACTTCCCGCGCCAAGCAGATTGATAAAATCAAGCTGGATGAGGTGAAGGCCTCCAGCCGTCAGAACCCGTTTATTCGCTTCGAGCAGGATAAAAAGCTGTTCCGTAATGCGCTGGAGCTGGCAGGACTGACCAAAGGCTTCGATCAGGGCCCGCTGTTTAAAAACGTTAACCTGCTGCTGGAAGTAGGCGAAAAGCTTGCGATTATCGGGCCGAACGGTATCGGTAAATCCACGCTGCTGAAAACGCTGGTGGGCGAACAGCAGCCGGATAACGGCACGGTTAAATGGTCAGAAAACGCCCGCATCGGCTATTATGCGCAGGATCACGCGCATGATTTTGCCAACGACCTGACGGTGTTCGACTGGATGAGCCAGTGGATGCAGGAAGGGGATGACGAGCAGGCAGTACGCAGCATTCTGGGTCGCCTGCTGTTCAGCCAGGACGATATCAAAAAGCCAGCGAAAGTCCTCTCCGGTGGCGAAAAGGGCCGTATGCTGTTTGGCAAGCTGATGATGGAAAAGCCGAACGTGCTGATTATGGATGAGCCGACCAACCACCTGGATATGGAATCCATCGAGGCGCTGAACATGGCGCTGGAGATGTACGAAGGCACGCTGATTTTCGTTTCGCACGACCGTGAGTTCGTCAGCTCGCTGGCGACCCGCGTGATTGAAATGACGCCGGGCAAAATCCACGACTTCACCGGTAATTACGAAGATTACCTGCGCAGCAAAGGTATCGCCTGAATTAAATAAAAAGGCGGGGCATCTGCTCCGCCTTATTGGCCCGGTAAGCTATCGGGTCAGATTTTCAGGATCGCGGTTTTAATAAACCACAGAAGAACGGCCACCAGCGCCGGGATCATCAGCGTCCAGGTGATCCTGCTGTTGATATCGTTAAACTTCTCAAACATTCGCTCGAATTTTTCATCAATCTTTTCAAATCTGATATTAGTGCGCGCTTCGCTGGCCGCTATCTCTTTTATCAACTCGGCTCTGAGTTCCGCCACGTCCGTTTTGGTGGCAAAATTTTCTGAACGGGCCGTAAGCACGGCAAGATCGAGTTTTATTTGTCGCGTATCTTCTTCAAGTCGCTCGACGCGCTGTTCCAGAATATCCATATTTTCTCCGTTTCCTTCGTCCTTATGCCAGACATCACTCATGTCAGACGGGCATAAATAGCTACCCATATCCCTGTTCCTTGTGTCCTGTAAGCTACGCCAGCGGGGCGAGATAAGCAAAGGGCTGGCTGGTATTGGCGCGTAAAGAATAAAGGATAACAGCGCAGAAAAAGGTGAAGGTGCGCAACTATTTGATGTTTTCTGGAAATTACTGGAGTATTTCTACTCTATTCCTTCCGGCTAATTTTGCCTGATAAAGCGCTTTATCCGCCTGGCCTATCAGCGTCTGGCGATCTTCCGGCTGATTGCTCTGCATCACATGGAGACCTATGCTGATAGTCACTACTTTAGCCGCGCTTTCGCTGTTACGATGTGGGATCTCCAGCGCGGCAACGGCTTCTCTTATCCTTTCCGCCACTTTCATCGCCGCCTCCTGGCCGCAATCGGTAAGGATCACCGCAAATTCCTCGCCGCCGTAGCGTGCGATCAGGTCATCGGAGCGAAGCCCAATGTTCAACAGGGCGTTGCCGACGTATTTCAAACACTCGTCGCCGGCCAGATGGCCGTAGGTGTCGTTGAACCGCTTAAATGAATCCACATCTATCATCAGCAGCGCCATCGGCGAACGCAGCTTATTGGCGCGTTCCAGGCTGCGATCCAGATAGAGGTCGAACTGGCGGCGATTCGCCAGACCGGTAAGGCTGTCCACCAGCGCCAGCGTTTGCAGCGTACGGTTTATCGCCGTCAGCCGGTCGCGCGCCGTGGCCAGCTCCTCCTGATCGCGGATAGTATGGCCAATATTACGCAGCAGCAGCCAGCCCAGCGCGGCAATCACCAGCAGCAGCAGCGCGCACAGCGACAAATAAACCACCAGCTCGGCCAGCCAGGCCTGCACCAGCTGCTTTTTGTCATAGCCGACGGTAATCACCAAGGGATAGCGTTTCAGGCTCGCATAGCCAAAAATACGTTCGACGCCGTCAAGCGCGGCTTTGTAGCTTGCCGTTCCGTTGGGGGAAATTTTTAACAGATGCGTAAACAGCGGACTGTTGGCTATGTTGCGGTTAAGCAGATTATCGACAAAAGGACGAACGTAAAGAATATTGCCCGTATGGGTCATCAGCGCCAGCAGGCCTTTGTCACCCAGGCTGTAATAGCCAAAAATCTGCCGAAAATAGTCGATGCGCAGCGTAGCCAGCAGCACGCCGCGAAAAGTGCCGTCGCGGTTGTTCAGCCTCATTGAAACGGGAATAACCAGCTCGCCGGTGGTGCGGCTGCGAATGACCTCATCGATATGCAGATCCAAATCGCTATGCTGCTGATGATATTTAAAGTAGGCGCGATCGGCATTATTGCTGCGCTGGTTAAGCATTCCCTGAGAAGTCAGCACCCAGTTGCCTGCGCGGTCGTAGACAAACAGGCCGTGCAGCTGCGGCAGCGAAGCTTTTCGCTCCATTAACAGCGTGCGCAGGTAGTTTTGCCGCTCGGCGTCCAGACCGACCAGCGTAATACGATCGCGTAGATCCTGCAGCGTCAGCTCGACCGGCAGCAGCGTATCTTCGGCTTGTCGTGACAGCGATTGTGATAAATTCCGGGCGTTATTCTGAGTTTCATTCACAACGCGCTGCCAAATACTGTAAACCACCCATCCGTTCACCAGCACAACGGCACAGCCTATCACCAGCAAAAATACAACCAGCAGGCGACGCAGACTCTGCATGCTGACATCCGGTTGCGGGTGATGCTCCTCACTCATGCAATACTCCCTGGCGCGACATTCGCAGTGATCTAACTATAGCGGCAGCCGGAAGAATGGCTTGTTTTTACAGACTAAGCGGGCAAGTAATGAGCGCGCCGTTGCAAAAAAAGGCGCGCTAAGAAGGTCAGCCGCCGCAAACCTCGCAGCAGGGGTCTTTGGCAAGCTTAAGCGTGCGGAACTGTAATGTCATCGCATCATACATCAGCAGTTTTCCCGCCACGCTGTCGCCATATTTGCTCAGCAGGCGGATGGCTTCCATCGCCTGGAGCGAGCCGATGACGCCGACCAGCGGCGCCATCACGCCCGCTTCCACACAGCTGAGCGCGGCATCGCCAAAGAGGCGGCTCAGGCAGCGATAGCAAGGCTCCGCTTCCTGCCAGGTAAAGACGCTAATCTGGCCTTCCATGCGGATAGCCGCGCCGGAAACCAGCGGCGTTTTGCTGGCGAAGCAGAGCCGGTTTAGCTGCTCGCGGGTCGCCACGTTATCCGTACAGTCCAGCACCACGTCATGCCGGGCGATCAGATCGGCCAGTTCTGCCTCTTCAAGCTGGCGATCGATGCTTTCCAGCACGATATGCGGATTGATTTCACCTAGCTGACGGCGCGCGGAGTCAACCTTCGGCAGGCCAACCTGCGCATCGCGATGCAGGATCTGCCGCTGCAAATTAGAAACGGACACGTGGTCAAAATCGAGCAGCGTCAGATGGCCCACGCCAGCGGAAGCCAGATAAGGGCTGGCGGCGCAGCCTAAACCGCCCAGCCCAACGATTAATGCTTTTGCCGCCTTCAGCGCTTCCTGGCCGTCGAAATCGAAGCCGCGCAGCACAATTTGCCGGTTGTAGCGCAGCATCTCTTCGTCGCTCAGTTCCGGTTTCATTACCCCTCCAGCAGGCTGTTGAACGGCTCGACTTCCACCCATTCCCCGGCCTGCACGTTGCCGCGATCGCGCTCCAGCACGATAAAGCAGTTCGCCTGGCTGAAAGAGCTGAAGACGTGCGATCCCTGCGGGCCGGTGCTGCTGACTTCCAGCTCGCCCAGCGCGTTGCGCGACAGTTTGCCGCGCTGAAAATCGAGCCTGCCCGGCGTTTTTTTCAGGCTGCTGGCGCTTTTCACCCGCTGGCGAGGCGGCAGCGCGGCAGCGGTCAGGCCGCTAAGCTTCGCCAGCAGCGGCTGCACCAGCTGATAAAAGGTCAGCACCGCGGAAACGGGATTGCCCGGCAGGCCGCAGAACCAGCTGTTTTGCAGCCGGCCGAAAGCAAAAGGTTTGCCCGGCTTGATCGCCAGCTTCCAGAAGCCGATTTTGCCCAACTCTTCCAGCATCGCTTTGGTGTAGTCTGCTTCGCCCACCGAAACGCCGCCGCTGCTGATCACCACGTCGGCCCGGCTGTCCGCTTCAATAAAGGCGGCGCGCAGCGCGGCCTGATTATCGCGAATAATGCCAAGATCTATCACCTCGCAGCCCAGCTTTTCCAGCATCAGGCGCACGGCAAAACGGTTAGTGTCGTAGATCTGACCGGCGGCCAGCGGTTCGCCGACCGGCTGAAGCTCATCACCGGTAGAGAATACCGCCACGCGCAGCCGACGTTTAACGGCCACTTCCGGCACGCCCAGCGAGGCCAGCAGCGGCAGCTCCGCCGTGCCCAGACGAATACCGGCGCTCAGCACGCTGGCGCCCTGAGCAATATCCTCACCGGCCAGGCGAATATTCTGCCCGGCGTTGACCGTGGCCAGAAACTTCACCGCTTCGCCAGCCTGTTCGGTTTCTTCCTGCATCACCACGGCCTCCGCACCTGCCGGTACAGGCGCGCCGGTCATAATGCGAATGCAGCTGCCGACCGGCCACTCGCCGCTAAAGGGCGTTCCGGCAAAGGCTTTCCCGGCGACGGGCAGCGGATTTCCCGTCGCCAGGTCGGCCAGGCGTACGGCGTAGCCATCCATAGCGGAGTTGGCAAAGGGGGGAACATCAACAGGAGAGATAACGGCGGCGGCGGTAATTCTGCCCGTGGCCGCGGTCAGCGGCACCGTTTCGGTTTCTGCAACCGGCGTGACGCGATCCAACATGGTAGACAGCGCGTCGTCAAGGGAGATAAGTCCCGCAGTAAAAGCTTCCATAACGTCCTCGGCATGCCCGACAGCCGGGCAGGCGTATACAATCAGATGGCAAATAGTATGGCGTGAATTATTGACGCGGTCACGTAAAGCCACCAACAGGTTATAAACCATAAGCTTTCGTTATTACCGCCGTACCCACTTTCCGCTTTACATCACTTTACAGCCTGCCTATAGTCAAAAACGGTCACAATTTGACAAAACCATTCTAACACAGTGTTTTTCTTGCCGATTTGGCACGCAGGGTAAAAGGATTATGAGCAGAGCAGCAATCGTCATTCATGGCGGCGCTGGCGCTATTGCCCGCGCCAGCCTGAGCGCGGAAAAAGAACGGCTTTATATCGAGGCGCTTTCCGACATCGTCGCCAGCGGACAGGCTATCCTGGCGCAGGACGGCAGCGCGCTGGATGCGGTAACGGAAGCCGTGCGTCTGCTGGAGGAGTGCCCGCTGTTCAATGCGGGAAAAGGCGCGGTCTTTACCCATCAGGGCACCCATGAGCTCGACGCCTGCGTGATGGACGGCAGATCGCTGGAAGCGGGCGCGGTCGCGGGGGTCAGGCAGGTACGCAATCCGGTGCTGGTCGCGCGTGCCGTGCTGGAGAAAAGCCCGCACGTGCTGTTTATTGGCGAGGGCGCGGAGCGGTTTGCCGTTGAGCAAGGCTTCGCGCCGGTGCCGCCCGACTTCTTTTCTACGCCGGAACGCTACGAGCAGTTACAGCGAGCCTTAAAGATGCAGCAAACCATGCTGGATCATGACGGCGCGGCGCAGGCGTCCGACGATCCGCTTGACCCCGATCGTAAATTCGGCACCGTAGGCGCGGTGGCGCTGGATCGGCACGGCAATCTGGCGGCGGCTACCTCAACAGGCGGCATGACCAACAAGCAGGCCGGACGCGTCGGCGACTCGCCAATTGTCGGCGCGGGCAGCTACGCCAATAACGCCAACGTAGCGGTTTCCTGCACCGGCAGCGGTGAAGTTTTTATGCGTACGCTGGCGGCCTACGACATCGCTGCCCTGATGGAGTACGGCGGCCTGTCGCTTAAGCAGGCCAGCGAGCGCGTGGTGATGGAAAAAATCAGCGTGCTGGGCGGCAGCGGCGGCGTGATAGCGATAGATCGCGAAGGCAACATTGCGCTGCCGTTTAACAGCGAAGGCATGTATCGGGGTTTTGGCTACGTGGGCGATGCGCCAAACGTGGGAATCTATCGCGAAGAATAGGGAGTCAGGATGGCCAGTGGATCCGATCTGTCCGCCGGACAGGTTTTGTCGGTCAAAAACTTGAGCGTCAGCTTTGCGCAGGAAGGCGACACCGTGCAGGCGGTGAAAAACCTTTCGCTTGAGGTGCAGCGTGGCGAAACGTTGGCGATAGTAGGCGAATCCGGCTCGGGAAAATCCGTCACCTCGCTGGCGCTGATGCGGCTGGTGGAGCAGGGCGGGGGACGCATCGACAGCGGCGAAATCTGGCTCCGGCGCCGCAACGGCGAAGCGATCGATCTGCTGCGCACGCCGCAGTCGGGGCTGCGCAGAGTACGCGGCGCGGATATGGCGATGATTTTTCAGGAACCGATGACCTCGCTTAACCCGGTCTTTCCCGTCGGCGATCAGATCGCGGAATCGATTGTTCTGCATCAGGGTAAAAGCCACCGCGAGGCGCTGAAGGAAGCCGAACGGATGCTGGATCTGGTGCGCATCCCGGAGGCCAAAAACGTGCTGGGCCGCTTTCCGCATCAGCTTTCCGGCGGCATGCGTCAGCGGTTGATGATTGCGATGGCGCTCTCCTGCCGTCCGGCGCTGCTGATTGCTGACGAACCCACCACGGCGCTGGACGTCACCATTCAGGCACAAATCTTACAGCTGATCCGCGTACTGCAAAAAGAGATGCAGATGGGCGTTATTTTCATCACCCATGATATGGGCGTGGTGGCGGAAATGGCCGATCGCGTGCAGGTGATGTATCGCGGCGACGTGGTAGAAACCGGGCCGGTTGAGGCCATTTTTCAGCATCCGCAGCAGAATTATACCAAAGCGCTACTGGCCGCGGTGCCTAAGCTGGGCGCGATGCGGGGCAGGCCTTTCCCGGCTCGTTTTCCATTGTTAATGGCCGACAGCGAAACGGCGCAGGAAAAACAGGATACCGTGATGAACGACGCGCCTCCGGTGCTTCAGGTGCGGGATTTAGTGACGCGGTTCGATATACGCAGCGGCATTCTGAATCGCGTCACGCGGCGCGTTCATGCCGTGGAAAAGGTCAGTTTCGATCTGCGCGCGGGTGAAACGCTGGCGCTGGTTGGCGAATCGGGCTGTGGGAAATCCACCACCGGTCGTTCGCTGCTGCGGCTGGTCGCCAGTCAGGGCGGCACCATCACCTTTAACGGCCAGCGCATCGACAACCTTACCGGCGCGGCGCTTTCTCATCTGCGGCGCGATATTCAGTTTATCTTTCAGGATCCCTACGCTTCGCTCGATCCACGTCTGACGGTTGGCTTTTCTATTATGGAGCCGCTGCTGGTGCACGGCGTGGCGAAAGGCAAAGAGGCCGAGGCGCGCGTGGCCTGGCTGCTGGAGCGCGTCGGCCTGCTGCCGGAACACGCCCGGCGCTATCCGCACGAGTTTTCCGGCGGTCAGCGCCAGCGTATTTGCATTGCGCGAGCGCTGGCGCTCAATCCTAAAGTGGTGATCGCTGATGAATCCGTCTCGGCGCTGGACGTGTCGGTACAAGCGCAAATCGTCAATCTGATGATGGATCTGCAACGGGAGTTTGGCATCGCCTTTCTGTTTATCTCTCACGATATGGCGGTAGTGGAACGGATCAGCCACCGCGTGGCGGTGATGTACCTCGGGCAGATCGTTGAGATAGGTTCGCGCCAGGCGGTATTCGAAAATCCCCAGCATCCCTATACGCGTAAATTAATGTCTGCCGTGCCGGTAGCCGATCCGCAGCATCGCCGTCGCGAACGGGCGCTGCTGGCGGATGAGATACCCAGCCCGATTCGGGCTATCGGCGAAGAGCCTGAAGTCGCGCCGCTGGTAGAAGTCGGCGCGGGGCACTATGTTGCCCGTCATGCCGTCGGCGGCGTCTGAATATGCTGCATAACAAAATCACTGGAGAAAAAGCATGATTATTGAACGCAAGCTGCTGTTGGCTGCCGGGATCCTGAGCAGCCTGACGGCGATCCCGGCCTGGGCGGCAAAAGATGCGGTGATCGCCGTTGGCTCTAATTTCACCACGCTCGATCCTTATGACGCCAACGACACGCTGTCGCAGGCGGTCGCCAAATCTTTCTATCAGGGCCTGTTCGGCTTTGATAAAGAGATGAAGCGGATTAACGTGCTGGCGGAGAGTTTTGACGCCAGCAAGGACGGCCTGACCTACACCATTAAACTGCGCAGCGGCATCAAGTTCCAGGACGGTACCGATTTCAACGCTGAAGCGGTGAAGGTGAATCTGGATCGCGCCAGCAACCCTGATAATCACCTCAAGCGCTACAACCTGTTTAAGTCGGTGGCGACCACGGAAGTGATCGATCCCACTACCGTGAAAATTACCCTGAAACAGCCGTTCTCCGCTTTTATCAACACGCTTGCCAGCCCGGCAGCGGCGATGATTTCACCAACTGCGCTGAAAAAATATGGCAAAGAGATCGGCTTCCACCCGGTGGGCACCGGCCCGTACGAGCTGGAAACCTGGAACCAGACCGATTTTGTAAAGGTGAAAAAATTTGCGGGCTACTGGCAGGCTGGCTATCCGAAGCTGGACAGCATTACCTGGCGGCCGGTAGTGGATAACAATACCCGTGCGGCAATGCTGCAAACCGGCGAGGCGAATCTGGCTTTCCCGGTGCCTTACGAGCAGGCCAAACTACTGGAAAAAAACAGCAAATTAGATTTGGTGGCCACGCCTTCCATCATGCAGCGCTATATCAGTTTTAACGTCACGCAGAAGCCGTTTGATAATCCCAAAGTGCGCGAGGCCATCAACTACGCCATCAATCGCCAGGCGCTGGTGAAGGTCGCCTTTGCCGGTTACGCCACGCCGGCCACGGGCATCGTGCCGCCATCGATTCAGTATGCGCAAAGCTATCCGCCGCTGGCGTACAACCCGGCGAAAGCGCGCGAGCTGCTGAAAGAAGCGGGCTATCCGAACGGCTTCAGCACCACGCTGTGGTCTTCGCATAACCACAGCACGGCGCAGAAAGTGTTGCAGTTTACCCAGCAGCAGCTGGCGCAGGTAGGCATTAAAGTTACGGTCACCGCCATGGATGCCGGCCAGCGCGCGGCACAGGTTGAGGATAAAGGGCAGAAAGAGAGCGGCGTGAAAATGTTCTATACCGGCTGGAGCGCCTCGACGGGCGAAGCTAACTGGGCGCTGACGCCGCTGTTCGCCACGCAGTCCTGGCCGCCGACGATTTTCAATACCGCTTTCTACAGCAATCCGCAGGTGGATAAAGATTTGGCCGATGCGCTAAACACCACCGACGCTCAGAAGAAAGCCTCGCTCTATAAAGACGCGCAGGATCGCATCTGGAACGATCGCCCGTGGGCACCGCTGGTGGTGGAAAAGCTGGTTTCAGCCAATACCAAAAACCTGACGGGCTTTTATGTCATGCCGGATACTTCGTTCAGCTTTGAAGAGGCCGATCTGAAGTAACCGCTCCGGCGGCGCCTGGTGTGGCGGGCGCCGCCGTGAACGTGTCAGGAAACCTATGCTTAACTATTTTATTAAACGACTGCTGGGCCTGATCCCCACTTTGCTTATCGTGGCGGTGCTGGTCTTTCTGTTTGTGCATATGCTGCCGGGCGATCCGGCCAGGCTGGTGGCCGGGCCGGAAGCGGACGCCACCGTCGTGGCGCTGGTACGCCAGCAGCTGGGCCTGGATCAGCCGCTGATTCAGCAGTTCTGGCATTTTATCAGCCAGGCGATACGGGGCGATTTTGGTCAGTCGATGGTTTCCCGTCGACCTGTTTCGGCGGAAATCGCCCAGCGTTTTCTGCCCACGCTGTGGCTGACGCTGAGCAGCATGGTCTGGTCAGTGATTTTCGGCATGACTATCGGCATCGTCTCGGCCGTCTGGCGCAATCGCTGGCCGGATCGTATCGGCATGACGCTGGCCGTTTCCGGCATCTCTTTTCCCGCCTTCGCGCTAGGCATGCTGCTGATGCAAATCTTCTCCGTGGAGCTGGGCTGGCTGCCTACCGTCGGCGCGGATGGCTGGCGCAACTATATTCTGCCTTCCATCACTTTGGGTGCGGCCGTTGCCGCAGTGATGGCCCGTTTTACCCGCGCCTCTTTTGTGGAGGTGATGCAGGAAGATTACATGCGTACCGCGCGGGCGAAAGGCGTGCGCGAAACGTGGGTGGTGATCAAGCATGGCCTGCGCAACGCGATGATCCCGGTCGTCACCATGATGGGCCTACAGTTCGGCTTTTTGCTGGGCGGATCGATTGTGGTGGAGGTGGTGTTCAACTGGCCGGGACTGGGGCGCCTGCTGGTGGATTCGGTAGAAATGCGCGACTACCCCGTGGTACAGGCCGAAGTATTGCTGTTTTCACTGGAATTTATTCTTATTAACCTGGTTGTCGATATGCTGTACGCGGCGATTAACCCGACTATTCGCTACAAATAAGGACGGGCGATGAAAAACTGGCGACGTAGCGCGGCCCTGGCCGCGATGCCAACGATAAAACAGCATCGCGTACGCACGCCGTGGCGGGAATTTTGGCGGCGCTTTCGTCGCCAGCCGGTGGCGATGACGGCCGGCCTCTTTATTATCCTGCTGATTGCGGTTGCCTTTGTGGCGCCCTGGCTGGCGCCCTTCGACGCGGAAAACTACTTTGATTACGATCGCCTGACGGAAGGGCCATCGGCGATGCACTGGTTCGGCGTCGATTCGCTGGGCCGCGATATTTTTAGCCGCGTGCTGCTGGGAACACGCTTATCGCTGATTTCCGGCTTTTTTTCGGTAGCGATCGGCGCGGCCATCGGTACGGTGCTGGGGTTGCTGGCGGGCTATTATGAAGGCTGGTGGGATCGCATTATTATGCGCATCAGCGACGTGCTGTTCGCTTTCCCCGGAATTTTACTGGCGATTGCCGTGGTCGCTATTATGGGCAGCGGCATGGCGAACGTGGTTATCGCCGTGGCTATTTTCAGTATTCCTGCCTTTGCGCGTCTGGTGCGCGGTAACACGCTGGTGTTGAAACAGATGACATACATTGAATCCGCCAGAAGCATTGGCGCTTCAGATGTCACTATTATCCTGCGCCATATTCTGCCGGGTACGCTCTCCTCTGTGGTGGTCTATTTTACCATGCGTATCGGCACCTCGATTATTACCGCCGCCAGCCTCTCTTTTCTGGGGCTGGGCGCGCAGCCGCCGACGCCGGAATGGGGCGCGATGCTGAACGAAGCGCGCGCGGATATGGTGATGGCGCCGCACGTGGCGATTTTCCCCAGTCTCGCCATCTTTTTGACCGTGCTGGCATTTAATCTGCTGGGCGACGGGCTGCGCGACGCGCTGGATCCTAAACTGAAAAACTGAGCCATGCTGGCGTCTTTTTCTTTTCCTGTGCCAGGCTTACCTCTTTACCCAGAGGTGGGCCGTGAAGGAATTTGATTACGAGCAGGATTTTAAAACCATCGATTTTCGTCAGCATCCTGAGCTTTATCAGGTTGGGCGCGGTGAACAGGGCGTCCTGATGGTCGAGCCTTATAAAGGCGAAATATTACCGCACTGGCGTTTCAGAACGCCCGCCATTGCGGAAGCCTCGGCTAAAAAAATTATGGCGCTGTTCGAAGAGTACCGTGCAAAAGATGATTTTGTCGGTATGGACATGGCGCGAAAATTTATTCAGATGGGCTATACGCGAGCCAGGCGCTACGCCAATCATAAAGGCGGCCGCAAATATGACGAAGATCGGCAGGTACTGCCTTATCACGTGAATGAAGAGAAAGCGGAAGCGGCGGCTATTTTTAAAGTCTGGTGGGATAAGATCCGTGAGGACGAAGATTACCTGAAACGTAAAAAAGCCCATCAGGCGAAATATGGCTAACGCGGTTAAACGTTAAAAGGCCGCAGTTAAGCGGCCTGAATACAGCATTATTTTTCCAGCGGAGCGCCCGGCTGGATCTGCTCTTTCTGCGCGCCGGAACCCGGTCTGGCCGGGCCAAGGATAGGTTCCTGTCCCAGGATGTCCGGTTTCTCTTTCGCGGTAAACTGCCCTACGCCGTCGTAGGCCGGGCCTTCACTCCAGCGGCCTTTCGGCAGCGGTTTATCCAGCGAAGTGTTCAGACAGTAATAAGAGTGCTCCTGCGCCTCCTCCGACTGCGGGAAGCTGTTCGGAACAGGCATAGACGCACCGATACCGCCCATATCCTCAATTACCGCCAGCCACTGCTGCTGGTGCATGGTATCGCGGGCAATCAGGAAAGAGAGGAAATCCTTCATGCCTTTGTCTTCCGTCAGGTTATACAGGCGGGTTGCCAGTACGCGGCCGGTAGCCTCTGCGGTAACGTTAGCCAGCATATCCGCAGCGACGTTGCCGGAAGCGTAAATGTGACTCATATCAAAAGACATCCCGTTGGCGTTGACGGGCATGGCCGCCAGGCCTGACGACAGAATATGACGCGGATTCATGCCGCCCAGGATAGCGTTAACTACCGGATCCTTTGCCGACTCTTCCTGATAGGAGAGCGGTGCGCCTTCAAGGTTAAGCGCGACGGCGTGACCAAGCATTTCGATATGAGCCAGCTCTTCGGTAGCGGTGGAGATCAGCAAATCTTTAATGCGTGGATCGCCGCGAGTCCCCATCGCCTGGAAAAAATATTGCATAGCAACGCGTATTTCCCCTTCGACACCGCCGATGGCCTGCTGCAACAGCATGGCAAATTCTGGATCGGGCTTGTCGACTTTTACCGGATATTGCAGTTTCGATGAATGATGAAACATGTTTTCCTCCTGGTAGATTACGTTAGTTAAGCAACGCAATAAGCCTGGTAGAAATTGGTAAAAATGGGAAGGCAAACACGATAGATTCTCATTTACCCACACCGGATGCCCAGAAAACAAGCAGATACAGCGCGCGTCAAAACATGGCGGAAAGCAGGCATGGCGCTGAAAAGCGCTTAAAACCGAACGGAATATTCCAGATAAGCCTCCCCGCAAAAACAGACTTTTCTGAAGCCTGCAGCGCGTCACAAATCTTCAGGCGGGATGATTAACAGCGGTCAGCTACAACAGGCAACGAGTTTTATCCATATAACTAACTGCAGCCCGGTTTCAGGCAGGAAACTGTCAGGCGGAAGGGATAGTCATAGCATAAACGATGGTTCTGAAAGCCGATTACCGGTACCGGGTTTAAGACAGGATATCAGATAGCATAACCGGCAATCAGGAGGGTTAGCCTCAGCATAAAAGACGGCTCTTAAAGCCGCCCAACCGTACCGTGTTCCAGGAGGAATAACCGACAATCGGAAGGGTTAGTCTCCGCATAAACAACGGTTCTGAAAGCGGACGTGCTGCGGATTATTTTAGCCGAAACATCAGCCACCCGATCAGAGTGACAACACGCTATAACCCAGCCAGTCCATGGCCGATTACTGCTGTTATGCCGCTGCGCCTTTTGGCTGTGCAGCAAGATGCGCTGCCCACAGGTTAGTTACCCATTTCACGCCTTTAGCAGTAAAGCGAGCCTGTGAAAAGGCGTGCAGGTTCTCGCCTACGCTGGTGCGCACCGTAAAGTAGCCCGCCTGCACATGGTGCTGCTGCGGCATCAGCGTGCCGTTGGCGCGGTACATAATATTGCGTTCAAACAGGAACTGACGGAATTCAGGTTCTTTCACCTTCAGCATTTTGCAGAGCTGGCGAAAACCCAGCGAATCTTCCACCTGCACAAAGCGGTCAAAAAACTCCGCCTTTGGGGCGAAAAGGGCAAGCTGCTGCTCGGCTGCCTGGCGCTGTTCAAACTGTTCGGCCCAGGCCCGCGCCGCCGCTGCGGGATTGGTGAAATCCGGCAGGCGAGTACTTCTCTCGCGTTCCTGCCAGCTGTCCAGCGCCTGGGTGATAAACGCGGGCGCAAGACGCGCCACGGCCAGTAACGAATCGCGCTTGTTCAGGCAATACTCCTGACGCGTTTCGCCGTCACGCTCGTAAACACCAATCGTCAGCGGTTGAGAAAGACGCTGGGTGGTTTCCAGCGTTTTGATCAGCCGTTTTACTTCGCCGTGCGGAATACCAGCTAACTGAGCGATTTCCCGGCTGCTCATCGTGACCGATTGATTCAGCGAGCTGAGGTTTTCTGTCGAAATCATCATAGGTTTTACCCCCAAGCTTTTCAAAAGACACCCGAGCGGGCAGTAGAAATA
>Ga0157358_1000189_pt1 | contig 24227 bp, 14 predicted proteins | sample AttcapACBM2_FD_111484 | JGI IMG/M metagenome (GOLD analysis project Ga0157358, IMG submission 111484) | Fungus gardens microbial communities from leaf cutter ant in Botucatu, State of São Paulo, Brazil - Atta capiguara ACBM2 | ecosystem: Host-associated > Fungi > Mycelium > Unclassified ... | reverse complement strand
TACCTTATATACTAATATCTAATGGTCCATGTGAGCTATTTATAGCCTACCCTAAATGACCATGTGTATCATATGTTGTATAATATCATCTCTTCCAGAATGTTCTATATCCTTCCATATGTTATGTGACTTGTAACCATGTCATCTGATGTGACCTGCTGTGTGACAGCGTGATCTTGTCACCTTAACCCTAGTTCTAAAAATAGAATAAAGAAAAATAAATAAAAAAGAAAGTAAAAAATGAGAAAAGAAAATAAGAAAAGCTAAGTCTATTTCTGTTATAAGACAAAAGTGTGGACAGACTTGGACTAGGGTTAGGGTTAAGTATTATGATTATTAGTCTACAACAGAAGAGAGATAGGAGATAGGCATGTGACCTGGAAGTCATGTAACAGAGTCTAGAATGGTCTGGAAGGACTAACAGTCTAGAAGGATTGAGAGAAGTCTAGATAGAAGTTAGGGTTAGGGATGACGTCAAGGGACATGGGTTCCTCATGGTGTGCACATGTACAGCAGAGATTAAAGGTATGACGTCAGGGCACATGTAGGAAGCATAGTGACCTTAAGGAAAATACATGTGGATGAGTAATAGGACATGAGGTAGACACATTGTTGTAGTATGGACCAGAAGCCTGTAGTATATATAGAGGATCAATACAGTGAGGGCTCCTTGTCAAGTTCTCTTGTAATTCCCCCACTCTTTACTTGATAGCCCATTGGAGAGCTTTGCTTGTTGTGAGATTATTTGTCCTTGAGTGACGAGTGGTTACTACAACAATTTCTTACAATCTTGATAGTATTAGGTTGTGGAACTTCTTTTCTTACTCCTTCTGCTGCCAATAGCATTTGGATTTATGCCTACATTGCTGCTAGATAATAGTTTGTAAGTTGTGCTGACTCATATTATAGTAAGATGGTAGTGAGTCAATAGATGATAGTGTTGGAGGTGAGGATGTATATAAAGATAATAAAGAGGAGCTGATACTGACCTTACTCTTAGATTTGTACTCCAAGCTTAATATTATCTCTGTAAGTGCTAGTGATACTTTTTTGTTTGTCTCACACTGTCTACTGACTATCTATTCTACTAACTACTACTCTAATTAAATTTGTATACAAATATTCCTAAAAAGGAAATACTTATTCTAGATAGTATCTTAGAGGCTTCTATTATTTCTCTGTATAAACTAATCACAAGTGGACTAGTAACAGTACAAGACTACTATGCAAAAAGACTACTGATATATCTACAAAAGGTTTTATATCTAAGGTACACCAGTGAGCTTTGGTATAGACAAATGGCCAGATTTTCTCTATCTGATTAATATACTTTTTACATTTAGAGGCTAGCAATTCTTCTTGACTAAAAAACTATACTGTTTTTTGGTTGAGGATGATTGTTGTGGAAACCACTAGACATAATATCCAATAGCAGCACTACAAGTAAATCTCTCAGTAGGGATATCTAGTGGGGAACATGAGTTGTATATTCACAAGAGAACTTGATAGAGAACCACAACAGTATTCTACTGACTATTTATATAAAGTCCCATGGTCCATGCTACGACTTCTCTATACCTACTCTAATGTCCACATCCTGTCTTCATATCTATTACTTATCTTCCATGCATCTTCCTCAAGGCCAGCATGCCATATACATGTACTCTGACATCATACTCTTTAATCTCCATTGACCATGTATGCACCATATGTACACCATGAAGAACCTATTGTGGCAACCACTAGACATAATGTCCAATAGCAGCACTACAAGTAAATCTCTTGGTAGGGATATCTAGTAGGAACATAAGTTGTGTATTCACAAGAGAACTTGACAGGAAACCACAACAGTATTTTACCTACTATTTATATAAAGTCCCATAGTCTGTGCTACGACTGTGTATTGTCCTACCCTAATGTCCATGCTCTGTCCTCATATCCATTACTTATCTTCCATGTATCTTCCTCAAGGCCACCATGCCATGTCCATGTGCCCTGACATTATACTCTTTAATCTCCATTGACCATGCATGCACCATGTGTACACCATGAGGAACCCATGTTCCTTGATATCACTCCATCTCTAAACTCTTTCTGATCCTTCTAGACTACTCTAGACTTCTCTAAGCCTATAACATCATATCATGTGACTTCCTAGTCACATGCCCTCTCTCTCTCTCTCATCATAGACTAATAATAATACTACTACTATATTTTAACCCTAACCCTACCAAAGTCTGTTCACACTTTCGTCTTATAATAATGATGAGAGAGTAAGTTTGGAAAGATCTAATGCTGAACAGTCCTTAATAATGGAAATCAAGTTCTAATATTATGATTTCAAGACCTTAGAGTAGATTAAGAAAAAAAACCTTATATAGGAATTATACAAGAAAACTTGATGGCATTATAAGTACAAAACTGTCTACCTTATATATACTAGATTACTAGTTCATACTACACTTCCATTAGTCTATCTTAAAGAGTTATACATTATCCTTAAGATTAATATATGTAAAATATGCTGTATAATATCATCTTGTTCTAGAACCTTCTATGATATTTTATGTGACATGTGACAGTATGATATGTGACCAATATATGACAATTTGTGATAGTCACATGTGATATCACACTAATCTTTAACTCTAAGTCCTAAAAATAAAATAAAAATAGAATAAAAATCAGAAGGAAAAATAAAAAATCCATTATCTTTAACTCTGACAGAATATGCTTAGAAAGGAAAACAATTTATGAAAAAATTACAAAAGATATCAGATAAAGTATGAAAATATTATCTGTAATGTATAGATGTAGATTACAGATGACCTTGACTTCAGTAGATGTGCTATATTTCTACATGTTACAGTAGTTATATTTTAGAATAGAATATTAATAGGAAATTATTATGACTTAAGCTTAAGTATAAAAACAAAAAAAAATCTTGTATTAAGTTAACACAAGAGAACTTAATAGAGTTTCTACTACAAAGTGTCTATCTTATATATACTAGCTAGTAGTCTATGTGATACTAATACTAATCTATTCTAAAGACTATATATTATTTATAAGGTTAATATATGTTGTATAAGATTATTGTTCTGGAATCTTCTATGTTCTTCTATATATCATGTGACTGTGTGACTGTGACTGACTTGTGACATTTATGTATGATGTTATATTATAAATCCAATCCTAAGTTCTAAATAAGAAAATAAGAAAAATAAAAATAAAAATAAAAATAAGAGAAATAAAAACAAAGTCCACCATTTTCAACTCTAATATTATCTCTCTTTCAAGATTTCTTCTCTGGAGAAACTGACTTCTATCTTTACTAGTTTCTCTCTAACTTTTTTAAATATTTTTTCTTAAATTTCTACTATTCCAATCATATAACATTCTTGTTATATACTTCTGTAGTAATTCTTCTCTTCTAAAATCTCTTTCTTCTGCTATATCTAACTTCTCTTGCCTCTTTACTTCTACACTCATTTCTCAGGGGATATTGGCAATACTATAAGTTCAGATCTACTTTATAGAGGCTTAGTTACACTCTTAGGCTGGTTATTATCTAGACTAGCTCCTAATAGACTGATAACTACCTCTATCTTATCCTGATCTCTATTGTTTAGTCTACTACAGTAGTACTATAGTTATTTGGTTCATTACAGTTGTAGATATTGATTGGTCAAGTGTATAGACCATATGCTTAGACTATTTTACTATAGTATATATAGTAGAAGTGTAATAGTAGAATACCTTATCCAAATATTATCTGGAGTTCTTGAGCACTTACAACTCCTTAAGTAAGACTAATCTCCTTATATCTACTGCTTGTTGTACAGTCATAATTTTAGAAAATTAAAGATTAGCAAGAAGAAGGTTCTTAGATAATTTTAGTCAAAATATTATTAGAGAGTTCTTAGTTAGTTTCCATACTGCAGACTATAGAGTATCTACTAGGTTTTATATACTGAGTCTATGGTCAGAACTGTGGCTAAGACAGTAATAGTATAAGAGATAATTAAGGAAATATTATAGAAATAGTTTCTAGAATATAAGATAACCAAAAGTCTAGATGATGAGTTACCAAGAGATGAAATATGAGAGGTTAATCCATGTATAAATAATTACAGATGTGAAAGTACACTTAGGTATATTAGAGTTCTATTTGGAAGTCAGAAAGCAGAAGTCTCAGAAGTCTCAGAAGTTAGTCTATGATATAAATGTATTTTATTGTTTATTGCAAACTCTACTGTTACTAACCATTCCAGCCAATCATTTTGCCTGTAATCTATGAAGAACTATAAATATTGTTCTAGCTCTTAGTTCATTTGTTCATTCAGTTTAACCATCTATTTGTGGATAGAACAAGGTTGACAACTTTATTTCAATACACAATATTCTATTTAGTTCTTTTGTTTACTTTACTGCAAACTATGGTTCTCTATCCAATATCATACTTTTCAGCAGCCCATACAACTTCTATACATTATTCCTAAACTACCTTGTTGATCTCTCTACTAACATTTTTTCTATTGTTGCTATAAAATGATCCATCTTGGACAATCTATTACATACTACTAAGATTGTATTCTTTTTTGCTACTAATGGCAAATTTGTAATAAAGTCAACTGTTAAATCATATATACATATTTTCCTGTATCTTTTGTCACTTCTAGACACTAGTAATTTCTTATCACTAACTCTATTATTTTATATTGTCTTCTATATTCTACTGCTGGTATATTATAGTGTAACTAGATTATTTCCACTCTCAACTTCTTATCCTTTGGTATATACATCTTTTCTTCCTTTAACACTAACCATCACATTCTGTTCTAGCTATTCATCCCAACTCATGGATAACACTTATTTTTCTTATCTATACTTTCTAAACTCTTCTAGTATAAATAAACTCTCTCCATTCCTCCTCAGATGTCCTTGCTAGTCCTTGCCAAACTTCATGAACTCTATTTAGTATACTTAGTATATAAACTAGTAGTTTACACTGTATTAGCTTATTCTGAAAATTAACTAAAACTACCATTCTCTTCTAATATTGGCAATGACACATCTTACCACCCTCTAGTAGTTTTAACCTACTAAGTTCCCCAAGTCCACTTCCAAAATATATGACTAGTGCAACTAGTAGAGATACAGTACATAAACTGAAGCCAAAAGTTGTTTTAACTTTATTTTCTATATTCTTGAATAATACACAAGTGACTATTTTAGACTTCTGAGATGTTTCATCAGATCTCAGATAACAAGATGTAAACTATATCTAATACTAACTCTTTATCTATCTACAACTTATTTCCTCTTAATATCTTAACTTCTGTCTTTTTCATCTCTTTTTCATCTCTAATTATTTTCTCATCTTTTCCTCTAGCTATTTTCCATTTATTATTATTATACCTACTTATAGTCTTTCTACTACTACTTCTACTAAACTCCAAATCTATTCTTCTTTTATTAGTTTTTGATTTTTGTTATTTTTCAATCTATCTTTCCCATATTTGTTCCAGGCACATGCTTCAAGATGAAATCAAATCTTGATAAATAAAGAGCCTATCTTACTTGTCTATGATCCAGTTTTTATGCTTTTATGAAATATTCTAAATTCTTATAATTGGTCCAGATCTTGAACTTGAATTTTGTGCTCTCTACCAAATGTCTCCAGTTTTCTAATCACTACTAACATCCTTTTGTCATGGATTTTATAATTCTTCTCTATCTTATTAAGAGATTTTGACAAGTATACTACTAATTTCTATCATCTATCTTCACATAATACTTCTTCAGTTCCATAGTCCAATACATTTACTTTCATTCTTATTTTTTTGTCTAAGTCAGATACCACTAACTCTAGTTCTTTTGTAAATTTCTCCTTCAACTTTCTAAACACTTTCTCCTGCTTTTCTGTTCAATTCTATTTCTAAATCTTTTTTACTAAGTTATGTAGTGGTCTAACTATAGATGCAAAATTTTTAATAAACTGTCAGTAATAATTGGTTAGTCCTAAAAACTTCTATATATTTTTGATCCTTTTAGAAGTCAGCTAATCTAATACTTCTTTTATCTTCTCTTCTTCTATCTTAATTCCCTCTAGTTCTATCACTTCTTCTAAAAATCCTACTTCCACTTGTATTTTTTTGGTTTTACATACAAATCATTCTTCACCAACTTTTTACTACTTTACTTACTACTTCATTATATTCTTCTTTCTTTTCTATTCTTACAATTATAAGAAATAATAGCAATTAGACAGCTAGAAATTTTGATAGAAATATCTAAAAGATTATTTAAAAGGGCAAGGAGAATTAAGTGATAATAATAGAAGCAATAGTTGTAGCTAGAACACAAAGTGGTAGTATTACAAGCTTATAGCAAGGTTCTCAATAATTGTCAAATACTATAGACTTTCTATGGAGTTCTGATTGAGTGCAAATACTGTAGGAGTTCTGAACTGGCTTGTTACATTCTAATCTGACTATTAGAGTAACTGGGCAGAAGAGCACTCACTTTAAATCTCCAGGAAATTCTAAGTTTATTGTCTAAAAAATACTAAACTATATCCTAAGGGAACAGAATAGGGATTTTTAAAGATAATAACCACTCTATATAATAATAAATCCATTCTAATATGTCAGAATTCTGTTTACATAAGCAATGAATAATAGTACTTAAGTAATCAGGAACAGTTCAGAATAAAGAGACCAAATTCAAGTAGCTTCTTCTTTGGTTGCTCTCTTAACTACTTCTTCTAGCTTCCAGGCTTTGATATCTACTAGCTAGCCTTTTGTAGTCACTTAGGGCAAAGTACTAGTCAAGTTCTATTTCTTCCTATATAACTTCTTATCTTTCTTGTTTCCTTATACTAGTGTCATCATGTTTGACAAAAAATGTCTTCTCCAATAATAGATATTCTTAACAGTGAACAGTTTAATACTGATGAGATAGAGATTATAATGTTGGTTCTCTACAATCACATTTATAAAGGTTTTTATTTACAGACTTCTGTTCATATCTTTCTATTCACTATCCTTTGCTTATTCTTAAACTTCTTTAGATCCTTATATAGGTAGATGATATAGGTGGGCCTTTTGGGCTCTATTCTAGTAGTGTACTTTCTAATAGTAAGATATTTTCTACTTATGAGACATTTCTATCTTACTTATAAAATCTCTTCCTAACTTAATTTAGTAAGTTTCTCTCGAGTTACTATCTCATAAGTCCTTCAAATTTTGCTATTTTATTGCTAATTTCCTAGCTTGTCTTATTTATTAAAACTGATGCTATTAGTAACTATGAGCCTTCTATTTTTTAATATTCATAAGTATTTAGAACTTTGTTATATTTTTAGCTTAGGTCTTATTTAATATGACTCTAGTATTCTACCAGCATAGTATTATCTTGGAGGATGATATTACTACAGCCTCTAACAAGCAAACCATAAGATATATTCTCTTCAAAACCTACTAATATTTTACATACCATTTATAATTTTGAGTATGCTATTTATTAGTATAAGAATACTACTGATGAGTACAATTGGATATCTCATATCTGGGAGGTGAAAAATGCCAAATCTTATTAGAAGTAGTAGCTAGCTAACTCATTTGTATTCTCAATTATTGTCTAATAAATACTTAGAACTTTGAGCTCCTTATTTGTAGTCTTTTTTTTATCTATATACAAAAGACTTTTACTCCAAGCCATTCTTAAGAGAACTCTTCTTGGGTACCTCCTTAACTAAGCTCTTTTTGAGTTTATTTATATATGACTCTGGTATATTTAGCAGAGCCTTTATTCTACTCTCAAATATTATCTTTTAGTATGCCAGGTACAATATTACTCTAAAAGGTACTATCCTATTCTATCATACAAATCTATCTAATTTTACTAGAACAAAAACCTCTCTCTTTAATTGCAAGATTACTATTATTGGGCTTAAGTAGCAAGGCTTTATCTTTCTATCTGCTGATAACTTTATTACTAAGTTCTTTATCAGCACCAAACTTCTGAGTACCAATGAGAACTCTTTAATCTTATATTGTATCTTATTCTTGAGATGCAGTACTCTCTGTATTTTCTCTTTTATAAGATGCTCTTGCATCTCTTTTATATAACTGACATGTTTGACCAGCATATAGGCCCTCAGATCCACTAATTCTTCTCATGAGGGAATTCTGCTTGGATAGGTTACTAACCAGGTTAATTCTATCACATCCAAAGATATCATAGGCTGCATGTTTGTTACCATAAATATGGCAAACAACCTATTTCTTTTTTAATGGTGATTCTGTCTGTCTACATTACATGGTGCAATAACTAGTACTACTTCCTGATGTCTTCTCTATTACTTTGTACAGTATATGGCAGAGATTCCAATAGAGTTTCTTAATAACTTCATTTGCTTACAAGTTATAAGGAGATATGATAATTCCTTTAATACTATATTGCTCTTTAAACCATTTCATAGCTTTTCTAAAAGAGGTTCTATCATTAGTTACTATCTTAATCAAACTGTTCTATTTATATATTATATCCTCAAAAAGCCACTGTCTGATTGCTATTGAGCTTTCTTGTCTAAGCACTTTCAAGTTTTTATTTATGAAGACAATCCACATCTTTTATATGCCACATATTTGCAACTGTTTGACACTGGACTAATATGAACTGTATCTACATATACTTGGAAAAACCTGTTGTGTCTTCACAAGCTTCTCATTTAAAAATCTTTCTTATAGTGTCTAAAGTAGGTTTTTTTTCTCAATACAAACAATCAAACCTTACTATAATAATGTGATTACTGTACATCATAGTCTTAGGGTCCAAGAATATTTCTCCAGCATACTTCATATACTGTAGTATTTGATTCATGGTATTTAGATGTTTAAACATGGATTTCCTAATTCCAGGATTACTTATGAGAGTCTCACAAGTTTTATCTTTTTACTCATATTAAGTTGCTAGTCCTCTAACTGGAACATCATTGATATAGAGTAAGATATACTTTAGAATCTCTTCCTTTAGTATATAAGTCACATCATCATGGAAAATTGGCACAGAATTTATCCAACTCATAAGCAAGATAACCAGTCTGAGTGTTCTGAAAGGAGTCTGGAATGTAGTGAGGTCTCATGAATACTCTACTAGCATTTGCTTATCATATCCCACATACAAGTTTAATATTCCATTGCAGGCTTTTTTTGTAAAACATATAACTAATTCTTCTGTAAATAGAGGCAATTCTGAGTGGACAATTATAATCCTGTTGAGCAGCTCTAAACTGTATACTATTATAAGACTTTTTCTATCTTTCTTAATAATATAGAACTATCATGACCTATAGGATAAGTTGAAGTGCTTATATATTCTAACATTGAGTTTTCTTTTGATTATGGAGTACACTTTCTTATATATTGCAGGTGGTATTCTAAATAAATATTTTACTCATAGTATATGTACTACTATTGGTATTTCTATAGTAGAGAAGAATTCTTTTTTAAACTTTCATTTTTCTGTATTATTCTAAGTAAAGGCTTCATTCTGCTGTTCTATCAGCCAATACATTAATCTTCTCTTCTCACACCATGAGAATCCAGATCTATAGTTTCTATTCATTTTTTTCTTTTTCTTAAGCAAGTACTATTCTTTCAGTATAAATTTGGGCAGTTGTTCTAGTAATTTCAGTATTCTTTCTAAAAGGTTCTTTTGAATAATTCCCTGAGAATTCTAAATCAACTAGGAAGCATCCTAAGAACTGGTTTCATTTTAAGAGCTACTGGCTTGTACTTCTTAGCAAAGCAAGTCACACTTTCTATCACAAATGAACTACTTACTGGTTGTGATACTTGAACTTAATAGTATTTCAGAGGTTCAATATAAGGAGATAATGATAATAGGTAATGAGTAGTATCAACAGAAATAATTGATGTTGTTAAGTCTGAGGTCTAATTTTTAGATATAAAAGTATATATACAAAGGAGTAATGGTCTGTGTGCAAGCTGATTCCATCACATGATCAAAACTTGTACCTGATGGGAGCTATTATCTGTCATAACAGCTATCAGGCTAATTTTAGAAGATAACTAATTATATCACTACATTGATATGCTTGTATCTCTGTGAATACTTATTGCTATGTAATATACCATATATTATCAGAAACTGTTTGATGAGCACTTTCCAACACAAGTTTGATTATGCAAATATGTCCAGCTGTTCTTGAGATATTAGCAAATAAAGATTTTTCAGTTACTGATGACCTAATATCTCAGTTGTTTGTTGTTGCTTTTGTACATCCTACATATATACAAATAGCCCTTATTTGAGGCTTTCCAGTACAACTTAGTTTGTGTAAATCAGTCCACTCATTGTGAAAATACAAGCTGAATGAAGTTTGTAACACTTTCCTCTTGCAAATACTCATTTTTAATTTTAGTTATCTACTCTATTGGCTGCAACTCATGTTTGACATTTTCTAACTGGCAAACACACTATTTTAGAGTGTCTATATCTTCTTGTTCTAGCTTTTTTTGATTGTTATAAGTATAACAATTTAACTTTATCTCTTGAAAGCTCATTTATCTATACTGGTAGCACTTCTCAAATAAATGCTCCCTTCAGTATCCAATTTTATTATATAGTGAACCTCTCCTCTAAACTATTTTGCTGACTCCTTGAGGTTCAATGAAAATTTGAGATCATGTCTATCCTTCTGAGCAAAGTTCCTCTCTTATAAGTGAAAAACACTACTTCTATTCCAGTATTCAGAAAAATGATATTTATAGTCTAATTTCTTTCCTTATCATTGACCATTCAACTTTTGGTAATAGTATTAAAAAGCTGTCTGAGTAATATTTGATATGGTACTTCTTCTATTAAGTGTACTTGTAATAAAACTGTTACTTCTTTTAGTGTAAAAGGTACATTTTTTACTAGCCCACACATTCACAAAAGGCTTCCATTTGTGCTCTATATCTGTATATTAAGGCTTATGTCCCAAGTAATCTTGCTAGCAACAGCCATAATCTGCTTATAGATATAATCTGAGATCTGCTATCTAGCAAGGCCTCTTCTTTGTATACACTATTCACAAGTACTGGAATAACTCTGAGATGAGCCATTTCTGGAGCTATATCCTCTTGCCTATACTTTTCCATTGTAGAAACCTGACTCTCCCACTTCTTGAGTACCAATTTTCCCAGAAACTGAACCACTAAATCATTAATAGTCCAGAGTTCCATAATTTTTTTATACTAGAGGCTAGTTAAATGGTATCTCTTTTTGAGTATCTCCCTCTGAGCCCTTTTTCTCTCTTTTGCTTATTGGCATTTTTTTTAACACTGCCCACAACTTAGAAGCCACCACTTATAATTTTTTGGAGGTCACTCTTATTTTTCCTGCCAATATTTTCTCTAATATTTTCTCTCTCTTCTTTTATTGAGGCTTTTGCCTTATAAGGCACTTCTTTTCTTTGAAACTGTCTGAAATGCTTAGCAGGTATTAGCAGTCTATCTTTATATTGGTAGTCCGATGTACATACTCTCAAGTGGCTAATACTTTCTTTTGCTGTTAAGAATGGGGTTTCTCTCTTCTTCAGGCTCTCTCCTTCATCTTCTGAGACTATTGATCTCTAAAAGTAAACTGTCTTTCAGGGTACAATACTCTTTATTAGTTTCTTTAAAAATCTAGCTTCTTCTTAGCCACTTTTTCAGCTCTAATCTATATGTATTCTACCACCATTTAACAAAAATAGGACTCCATATCCTCATTTTCTACTTTTGGCTGTGACTTATTTGTATTTATATTTTATTTTGTAATATTACTTTCAAACTCCTAATCTTTCCTGAAAGCTGTTCAAGCTCTTACAAATGTAACTTCTCTTTACTTATTCTTACTAGTCACTTCTGCAGTATTACTTTAATCAGAGAAAAGAAGCTACATAGCCAGTATCTTGTCTCTGATCTAAATATTCACAGTTTTTGAGTTTCAGGTTTTCCCACATCATGACTGCTATTAATGCTGACATATGCTTTCTTATATACTCTATTATCAATAGATTTTGCTTCATAAATATTAGTTCCCTATTCACAAATCAGACTGTGAACTTATCAACAAGAATATCCCCTTTTCTTGTCTTCTGTTTTGACAGAACAGAATAGAAACAAGTGATTGGTCTCAAAACAATAGAAGTACTTTTGAGGTACTCATAAGAATATCTCTATGTTAGTATTAGATTGAAACCTGGATGTACTTATCAGGTACTCTCTCTCAAGTGACTTTATATTGTCTAAAATATCTTGTACTACTCACTTATGCTTTTTTTGACCTTTTTCTTGTTTCTTGTACATAGTCTTTAACATATTCATCTTCTGCTATAGAATTTCTACATCAGAAAACAATTCCGCTTTCCAGACTGTTTTCTCTTTGAAGAACATTACCAGTGCTCTCAAGTCTGAATCCACTCTTATTTTAGGCTCTTTATAAAGAGTTCTACCAGATTTCTATTTCTAGTAATAGCAGGCAGCTTCAAGCACTTTTAAGCCACATATATAAAGTATTTTTTAAAAGCCAAGAGATGATCTTTCTCCAATAATAATATATCCTAGTATTCATAAGTCAGCTTCTTTAGCTAATTTATGGTACTTTGTTTCTCACTCATAAGTTTAGAAAACTCAAGCTTTAATCTTTCTAAAAACTGCTTCTAGTTATTTACTTTGAACTCTTTGAAGCTAAACTACTTGTTAGAGATATCTGGTTCAATATAGAATACCAACCAATTTAGCTTATTGGCCAAGTCAGAAGTGTCTATCACCTTAAATAATTGTTCTATAACTCTCAAAAAACCCTGAAGAGTCCTTGGTTATTTATTCTATTTTGGAGTACTTAAGCTTAGAGATATAGATATGTTTGGTTTAGAAGGCATTATGGCCTGTCTATCTTGTTTTTAAGAATAGAGAGAAGTTAATAACTAAAACATTGAAGGTTCTGGTAGTGGTAATAAGAGTGGAATATTGAATTCTTGTTTAAGAGCAAGCTTTTTTATTTTAACTAGTATTTGCGAAATGTCAAAATGTCTAAGAAATGCTAGACCAAATGATTAGTTATAATTAGGAATGAATGAATTAGGTTTCCTATCACTCAGTGAGTCCAGGATAGGAGTTTTATGTCAGGAAGATTGCCTAGAATAGAGAAATCAATCAAAAGGCAGATTTACTGGTCTGTGACTACCTCTTCTTGAAAGCAATCTTTCTAGGTTATTGAGAAATGCTGTTTCACTAGCTTAATGAGCTATAGAGATTCATTGGCCTTGAACTCTTGTTTCTGTAAAAAATTTTACTCAAGAATGGAAAATAGTTTTTATAAAGTATAAAAATGCAAAATTATTAAAAGAGCAAAAATAGAACAATTTCTTCATACTAAAAGTCCTCTCATGATGGGCTCCAGATGACAGTGGTCTAGCAGAAAAGAAGTTATACTAGAGTGTAACAAGAACTATATATCAAGGCGCTCTTAACTACATGCTAAAAAATTCAAAGAAGATAATATCAGTACTAGAAATCAATAAAAAGTATAGAAAAAATAATATAAAAAATGATTAGAACATATAAAACCCTTAAAAGAGCTCTTGTAAAAGCAAACCAATAAAGTTAAGAAGGTTATTAAAATGAATATATGAGTAACATTTGCTCACAAATACTTTTTCTTGCTAACACACTCATAAATAGTGAACTTTACACTGTATAACAAGTTTCTTTGGAAAATCTAGTGAATAGATTACAAAGCTCCTTAAGAGCCTCCAACAACACTATCCATTCTAGATGATATACTCCAAAGGCATCTTTCAAGTCAAACCTTATAACTAAAGATACTAACTAATACTTACTTTGCTAGCCTTTTCCAGATTGTTAGAACTCTCTGAAACTTGTATAAAAGTGATAGCAGGTACTAACAATACTTATTTGATAAAATAGGGGTTTAACTGCTCTTGAGTAGAAGTATTTAGATAAAGTTCTCTCTCTTACTTTTCTCTACTCATGGTTTATTTATTAGTCTAAAAATACAAAAAATATATCTAGAGAATAAAGACAAAAACCATAATGAAGCTCTTTAAAGCCTTATAAGTATATAGTCATTTCTTTATCTACAACCCAACATCAATCTGATGATTAATTCTTACTTACAAAAGCCTATTTTATTCTCTTTTCACTATTTCCATGGTCATTCTTTCTTATCTCTTTATTCTGGACTCTGTTAGCTTCTGATCTAATATGTTCCTATCTTATTCAACTGTCCAAACATTTATAACCTAGTAAATCTCTCTCATGAGTATATGCACTTTATAGCTAGTCATTTGCAAATAGTGTTTTTTATTTCTAGAGATCCCTTCTATTTGAGATCTGGTTTGATTAATGGTTACCATACCACTCTTCAAACTGATGTTTGCTTGAAAGAACTTGAAGCATTATTTAAAAATATAATATTTTCTCACTAATACCCTTAAAGAGGTTTTATATACTTATAAAAAGAAAGTAAAGGAAGAGAAGGCCCAGTGTTAGATAGTCTCAAGAAGTGAGTATCAACTTCTAATATTATAACTTAAGACTTATAGAGTAAAGTTAGAAAAAATCTTATATTAAAGTTGATACAAGAGAACTTAATGGAGTTCTTATACTGGGCTGATAATTTATGCTATACTAAACCTAGCCTACCCTAAAGAGCATGTGTACTATATACTATTAACATATAATATAACATTATTATTCTGGAATCTTCTTTAACTTTCTGTGTGATATGAGATTATGTGATATGTAACAGTTTATAACAGTCATGTGTGATATCATACTACTTCTAATCTCAAGTCAAAAATAAGAAAATAAACTAGAAAAGAAAATAGAAATGAGAAATAAAATAAAAATAAATAAAGTCCACCATCTTCAACTATGATATTGCTATATATTCTTTGAATAGATAATTATGTCTTTTAGTCTTATCAATACTTCTACAGTTTTCCAACAATTTATGAACAATATATTTTCTAATTCTCTATAATATTTGTATAAAAGTATACCTTGACAACATCTTCATTTACTCAAATGATATTTCCAAACATCAGAATCATGTTAAGAAAATATTTGACATTGACTCTGTAAAGCAAAGCTGTGCACAAAAGCTAAGAAGTGTGTATTACAAAATGAACTACTTACTTATTTATGATATCTGAACCTTGGATATACTCTCAGAGGTTTAGAAGTGAAAAGGCCCTGGTAGCCTAGTGGTTTCAATTACTGAAGACCTAGTGAGAGCACTTGAGTGAGTATTCAAAAGCTTGAGGGTTTACCTCCAAGTGCAAATATCTTAACTTTGTGACCATATGGTAATAATACCATATAGCAACTACTGAGGTTCTTGGTTCTTATAATTGGTGTATACCATAGGATTAGTGAAAATTACATTGCTGCCAGAATACAAAGTCTAGTAATAGACTCCCCAGAAGGCAGTATTTGTAGATTTTGTAAGGCTAAGTAGTCAGATTAGTTCTCACTGTGAGAGCTATTTCTAGTGATATCTATAACTGGAACTGGAAAGATAAGTCAATATAAGATGGGGAACAACCTGATTTTGAGAAGCTGATTGGTTAAAGGCTCTGCCTACTGTTTGGCACAAACTCACCTAGCTAGATTAGATTCTGTGAGGCTAATTGGTTAAGGGCTCAGTTTACTATTTGGTATAAACTTAGCTGGTATATTAGCTAAGATAGGAATAGGATACCCTACACCTCTTAGTTGTATAACTTAGAGGTAGTTAGTTACACTGTAAAAACAACTCCTAATCTAGGCTTATCTTGGAGTACTTATTAGATTGGTATATAATAAGGTAGTGACTCTGAACAGATTAGGAATCTATGTCTTATAGGCATAAGTGAACTACCTACTGAAGAATGGAAAGGTATATCAGAGAGTAGTGCTTCTGCTAGAACTAAGCCATAGTAGAATGAGGTAGTTTTCCTCCTCTAGCTCAAGAGATCTATATCCACTATTAGTCTGTTAGTATAATAATAACTAGTTCAGGCTTACATTGAAGCCAAAGTGTTGAAATCACCAGGATGTGGGAAAATCCTATCTAGAGTGCTATATAGATGCAACTCCATACTGACCTACTTAGCAAGCCTAGGCTATTAAGTCAGATTTAGTCATAGATACATCTATAGTGGGGAGGTTGTTGGTTAAAAGCTTAGTCTACTGTCAGCCATTGAACAGACTAGATTGCAGACCAAATAGGGAGGTCTTCTAGCTAGGGAGGCTACTAAATGTGATAGCACAAAAAGATTAGTAGGTAAAGAATAGCTCTCTACTGAACACTTTCTGTGATTTTAATAGAGTTCTCCACAAGGTAGGCTCTAAACTTCACAATAAATTTAGATATTTGCTGGTCTTATCTCTATTTACTTACACTTATGCAAGATCAGCAGGTGATAGCAACTCAGAACCACATCTTTGCCATCAAACCATGTTTTTAACTCACTTCTTTAGAAGTATCATTCAAAAAATATACTATCTCACTGCTTATCACTGGAAGTATTAACTCCTAAACATTGTCTTAAAGTCAAGAGTTCCATTGTTGATGCTAACAATTATCTTAATGAAATATTTCCATTTTTTAACCCTTTTTATAAAGAACTCTCATCTGGGTTTAGACTAGTGGACAATTTTCCTGGTCACTTTTCTTTTCATATAGTAAACTGTAAAAACAAAGAAAATAAAGAAGCCTACTTTTGCAAACTTGATAAAATCACTAAAGATACTCTATTAGATCCCAACATAGTTATTGTTGTCTCTGATGCTAATATCAAGAACAATGTCGCTATGTCAATTTTGCATATTTAATCAGATAGTAACATAACCATGAAAACCATTCACCATGCTGTCAACATCATCTCTATGGAGGCTAAACTTTTTACTATTAGATGTGATATCAACCAAGCAGTTCAAACTCAAGATGTATCTCATATTATAATTATCAAACTCTATTCATTCAGCAAAATGAATATTTGATTTATCATCATATCTCTACTAGCTATAGTTTATTACTATAGCCTAAGATCTTAGAATATTCTTTAACAAGAATCTGCAAAATACTATTAAGTTCTGGTACTGTATAAGTATGGATAAATAGAGTCTCTATGTATCTGTTGACAAAGAAACAAAGCAGTTCAATCTCTTTTCCATTTTCCTATGTAAATTATCATGGAATTTCAGCATGAAAAGCAAATGCAACTCAATCACTCGAAATTAGCAAATAACCTTTCAAGTATTAGACTTTAAAGGAAATTATTTCCTCAATCTATTCAACAATAACTATCTTTTTGTCAAACCTATATATTCTAAAGGTAGACTATGGCTTAAATTAGTTGGTCATTCAAACTCACTATGTGCAAGAGCCACTAGAGCAATTATGAATTATGTACCTATTGGGGAATATTGTCTAATGTTTTTCCCAAAATAAAACTTCAGTTGTCTATGTGAAAATTATCCAATCAAATCAAGGTGTCATATTCTTTATAAATACAGAAAATTTAACAATTATTGAAATCCAAATAGAGTATCTCTTAACTACTTCACAGCATTCCTTGAGTACAACTCTAGAGCTTTCTCCTTTAATGAGGATATCACTTGATAACAGTCTTTCTGCTATTATTCTGTAGCAGTGTAATTTGTTTTATTTTTCTTTACTTTTTCTAGTCTTTTCCTCTTTTTTCTTTTTTCTTTTCTTTTTCTATATAAGTAGTTGTGTTATAGCTACCATAGTCTGCTACCATATCCTGTGTAATAAATTGTTAACTTAAAAAAAAGACTTAAGAGTGATTTAGAAGTTTAATAATAATGACAATAATTAAGTCTAAAATCTAATTCTCAGATACAGAAGTATTTATATAAAATAGTGATGGTTTGTACATAAGCTGTTTATTACATAATCAAAACTCATATCTAGTGGGGCTGTTATCTGTCATAGCAGATGTTAGGCTAATTTTAGAAGGTAACTAATTATATTAATATATTGATATACTTGTATCTCTATGAATACTAATCTTTATATGATGTATGATATATTATTAGAAACCATTTGATGAGTGTTTTTCAACACAAGTTCAATCATATAAATCTGTTCAGCTGTTTATAAGATAATAGCCAATGAATTTTTACAGTTACTGATGGTCTAATATCTTGGTTGTTTGTTGCTACTTTTGTATATTCCATATATGTGTGGATAGCCCTTATTTGGGGCTTTTCAGCACAACTTATTTTGTGAAAATTAGTCCACTGGTTGTGGAGATACAAGCTGAATGAAGTTTGTAATAGTGTAAGTTTCACTCTGACTGAGTAGAATATCTCAGATATATCCTATTTCTCTCTAGACTTATCATAGCTTTCAATAAGATCAAAATAATTCAGAATTAGCTTGAACCAAAGAAGATCAGGAATATTCAAGTATTCTTAGGATTTGTCAAATTTTACTACTACTTTATTTACAACTATTTGAATATAGCTATTCCTCTAATCCAGTTGATCCAAAAAACATTTCTTGGAATTTTGATGCCCCTTATTACAAGGCATTCAATAATCTCAAAAAGACTTTTACTTCTGCTCCTATTTTTACTTATTAAAATTAATAATATAGCTGCAAGAGTATAGTCTGAGATATTAGTTTTCACAATCATTTGAGTATTAGGATTTAATAGAAGAAGACAAAGTTTATCCAGTCACATTTTATTCTCATATATTCAAGACTACTGAACTCAACTATGACATATATAGCAAAGAACTTCTCACAGTCTTCAAAGTCTTCTATACCTAGTATCACTATCTAGAAGAATTTAATTTAAACTTCTTATAGATGTTATCATAGATCACAAAAATCTAGAGTATTTTTTTAACTACAAAGATTATCTTCTATTATTAGGCAAGATGATTAGAATTTCTTTCTCAATTCAACTTTGTTATCTGTTTCTACCCAGGATATCTAAGATCCAAATCTAATGCCATTATTTGTAAAAGAGACTTTTATCCAAGAGAAGAAAGTACTACTTATACCTCTGTCAATCCATATAACTTCTAACTCACCTTCATCTATAGCCAACTTATAATGTTCCTTCAGGCCACTGCTCTAGTCTCTTCACTCTTTTGAGTAACTACCATTATAGATCTTGATAGCCTATATAACAATATCTATTCAGTAGTTATATAGAATAACACACTCTAGAATACTTTTACAATCCAACAAGATATTGGTCATTAAACATATTTAAACTCCTACTTATAGACAATAAAATTTATATGCCACTTGCAAACAATCTCTGCACATATGTCCTATAGTATTACTATAACTATATTTTTACAGGCCATTTCAGACAAAATATGTTATGACAACTACTAGCCAAGATAGTCAATAGCACACTAAGTAGTCTTACAAGATGAGAGTCTTATGGAGATCACAAGAGAACTCAACAAGAAGTCTCCAATGTATTCTTACACTATATATACTACTAGTACATAGTATGTGCTAGCAATAAATAGCCCTACTCTAATATTCTTATAGGCTTATGACATAATGTCATGTGATGTATCATATGTCTCTTTATTATCCAAGAAGAAAAAATCAAAATAAATAAAGAAAAAATAAATAAAATCAAAATATACCTAGCCCTTCATATATATAACTCTATCAGCTTCTTTTCCTCTTACCACCATCTTGCATAGTAGTGTCTATTAAAAATATAGTGAATAAATTCATTTTTTCTACTGCTTTCAGCTCTTCAAACACGTCTAACTTGCAAGAATTTGTTTTACCAACCATGTTTCCTACAAACCACATGGAAATGGACATTCCTACAGGATTCATACCTGTAAACAGCTTTGAGGTAAGAGGAAGAACTTCCTCTACTGAAAAGAATCTTTCCAGAGACTCTTTGATGTCTTCTACCCACTCTTCTATCATTTACCATGAAAGAATGGCCAATAATGGTATGGACATTGACCCAGAACTCCCTGCTGAATCTACTGCTTTGTCTTATGAGACAGAGCAGGAGAAGGTAACATGTCTCAGAAAGACAGCTGAGACTCTAGGAAACATGAGGCCACAGAATGGAATCAATGAGGCCTCTCTTATTCAACCGGAACGTGTTGGCCATGCCAACCAAGGCAAAAGACAACCATGCGACACAGCCATCAATGACAATGATGATAATGTCATTAACATCCAACTTCCATACAACCCCAACACACCTACCGAGCCAGAACTCTAGAGCAGTAACTTTTATCCAATTTCCCTTCATGGTTCTATTGAACAAATTGCTTCTGATACTAAAAGTATTAAGGACTCACTCAATTTTATAGCAAGGTACATTTCAAATAAAAAAGTAAATTTAAGCAAGGCAAATGAGTTATAAGACTTCAAAGGCATTAGAGATTCAATCTGGAATTTTCTCTCTACCGTTTATCAAGCTAACTGGGATTCATTTTACACGGATAACAAATCTAAATCGCTCAAGGAGAAAATCGTGTCCAAGTTTTCAACAAGGACTGTTCTGACTGCTACCAAAAACAACAAGGAACAGCCTAAACATGTACCTGCTACTATTGATAAGGTTTCTCCACTGCCTTCTCTCCTGGTTAAATCAAAGAAGGAAGTTAATGTCATTTCCAAATACTTCCAGAACAAGAAACCTTTGGCCGAAAACATAAATCAGGTTGGAAACAATAATCCAGTTAGGTTATACACACAAGCTACTAAAACGTCTGCCAATATGTCAAATGTACTCAAGATCAAGGAAGCTTTTCCAACTCTCAATGCAAATAAAATCGATCAAGTGAACAACATCATTAAAGGCAACCCAAAATTTAAACTGAGAATTCAAATGACAACCAAAGGTCCCTCAAGGAAACAGGTGATTATTCCAATGAGCAAAGAAAACAATAATGCTTTTATGAAAAATTCATCACTACATGTGGCTAATATTAACAGACAACTTCATAATGTGAAATTGGAGGTACTAGTTGACTACATTCGATCTGATCCTTTGGGCGTCACTATCATCACTAACAAGGTATCACAACAATCTGACCTGCTAATCATTGATCAGTATGTCAAAAACTCTAGCAATATCAATACTCTACAAGTTGAAGAACTCCGACTTCTGAAATCAAAGTCATACCTTAAGATCATTGGTATCCCATTCTTCCCTCATGAGAATTCTCAAGAACATCTTATGTCCAATAATGTTGAAACAATTCTCAAGCAGAACCATATATTCGATAATATTTCCTTAGTGTCAAGACCAAGAGTAATCAAGATATCTCCCAAGTCTGACATGTCTATTGTATAGATAGACATTTGGGATGTTCAAAGTGATAGTAATGCCAAAATGCTAATTAATAGATATTTCAATGTTGGAAGGTATATTGCAACCATATGTAGAGCTAACATGAACCCAGATGTTCCTCAATGTAAGAATTGTTGGAAATGGTGCCATGCAACTTTCTCATGCAAAATTCAAGGATCAAAATACATCAAATGCAATGGTTCTCACAAGTCAGAAAACCACCATGAATTTGGATGGTGCTGCAAGATGAATGACAAAATTAACCCACCGAGGTTGGAAACAAAGAAGGGGGAGCCATGCCCTCATTCTTTCAAGTACTCAAACTGTCGAGGAGATCACCAAGCAGACTCCAACCAATGTCTGTTCTGGAAACACAGGTTCAACAGAGAATGACAACAAAGAAAATATGCTGAGATCCATGAAAACAGATCCGAGTCGATTTGTTCTGGTGTGAACAGCAAACTTCAAAAATGATTGTAAAGAACCTAAAAATTCTTTCACAAAATATTTGCAAAAACTCTTTAATTATTAACACCCTCCTCGAGATCCATAACTAGTTTGACATCATTTTAATCCAAAACCTCCTTGGTTGGAAATTTGTAAAATTCCTAGTTCTATTGATCACGAAGGGGAACCTCTTATAGGAACTAATCATCACCCTAACTGGATTTCGTTTGCCAGATTTCCATCGGAAAGGTTGGATTCGCCAAGAGTCATTGCTTACATCAACATTTGCCTTTCTTCGCTACAGTTTTTGCTTTGCAATGACATCATTAATCACAGGGATATTAGCCTCATTTCTTTCTTTAACAATAACATTTGTTATTATATTATGAACGTTTACTCTAACTCTTCTCATTCAGCCTTGAAGTATCTTAAGGATACTGAGGTTAACATCGACAATGTTCTACTTATGATAGGTGACTTTAATATTAGAGACAATTTATAGGATTCATCCTTTCCATTTCATTCTTCAATTAGTGATGATTTAATTATTATAGCTGATTCTTTCAACCTCGCTTTGTCAACTCTGACTAACCCTTGTCTGACTAGGTATCCTGACATGGCAGAAGAGTCCAATTCAGTAATCAACCTCATGTTTCTTTGCTATGGGTTGTCCAAACTTGATTGTCACTCTATTCATCCCAAAAACCATCTGTCTTCTGACTATGCTCCTCTTTCCATTGATATCTCCATCTACAAAGAAGTCATCCACACTTCAAAATTTTCAATTCCTCCAAAGAGCGACCAAGAAACATCCTTTATTGAAGAAATCATTTCAAACTTCAAAAACTTGGACATGTCTGACATTGGCAACATGGAAAAATTGGAATGCATAGTCAACCAATTCAGAGCAATCATTGATTGAGCTTGGACAAAAAATGCCAAGAAATCTAGAATTTCCAAATATTCCAAGCAATGGTGGACAAATGAATGCAGTCATTCTCTCAACAGCTATAGAACAACAAGAAGCCTCAAAAATTGGAAAAACTTCAAGAAGGTAGTCAAGACAGAGTCCTTGAGAACTAATGAATTGGATTAGGAGACACAAACTTCCAGCCATTGAAGCCATCAAGTACAATGGTCACCCATGCTTATCCCCAGAAAGCCTATGGGATGCTCTCCATAGTACTTTCAACACCACTCTCAACCGCCAAGTTGATCTCAACACCCTTAACGAGATCAAGCATAAACTCTCTTCACAATAGTTTCCTATTTTCAAAGAAGAATTCAAACAAGTGATCAGCAATTGTAACGACTCGTCAGTGTCTGGACCTGACAAACTAACCTGGTGTCATTTGAAGTCCATCATCAATCAAGATGATTGCCTCATCAACATCATCAACATTGCAAATTCATGCTTTGAGTTAGGACATTGGCCAAACTATTTCAAGTATTCATCTACAATTATCATACCCAAACCTAAAAAGATGTCATATGACCAACTGAAGGTGTTTAGACCCATTGTCTTATTGAATACTTTAGGGAAACTCATTGAAAAAGTCATTGCAGAAAGACTTCAATTCACAGTCGCAAGCAACGATTTCATCTACCCAAGTCAATTAGGTGGCTTAAAATTCAAGTCCACCATAGATGCCGGTGTAGCGCTCACTCACATCATTTGGTCAGGATGGGTCAAAGGCAAAATGACAAGCACCCTTGCATTTGATATCTTGCAATTCTTCCCTTCTCTTAATTACTGACTCCTCACTCTTATTCTCAAGAAGATGGGTCTTGAGTCTAAAGTATCCTCTTTCTTTGTGAACTACTTAGTCAAGAGGAAAATGAATTATATTTGGAATGACTTACATTCCCCTGATTTTGAGATCAATGTCGGAGTAGGCCAAGGGTCTACTCTTCCTCCTATCTTATCAGCTTTATATCTCACTCTATTTTTATATATTCTTGAAAAATATCTTAAAAATCAAAAAATTCCTATTTCCATTCTTTTGTTTGTAGACAATAGTCTCATCATTGCACAGAACAAATCCTTGGACATGTCTAATGCACATATTTTTTGTAGTTATAATGTACTTTCTAAACTTCTTGATAATTTTGGTCTTATCATCGAACATGTGAAAACTGAAATTTTCCATTTCAATAGATCACATGGAATCTTCAATCCTCCACCTCTAGATCTATTGCCAATTGGAGGTCCCACTTTGCGCCCTAAAGATACTTGGAAGTACCTGGGCTTCATCTTTGACAGAAAACTAATGTTTCACCAACATATCAACCATTATTCAAACAAAGCAATTTCAACGGTCAAATGTATGAAGCTACTGGGAAATTTGTCTTGAGGAATAAACCCTATTCAAAAATGACAATTGTA
>Ga0157358_1000188_pt1 | contig 24244 bp, 16 predicted proteins | sample AttcapACBM2_FD_111484 | JGI IMG/M metagenome (GOLD analysis project Ga0157358, IMG submission 111484) | Fungus gardens microbial communities from leaf cutter ant in Botucatu, State of São Paulo, Brazil - Atta capiguara ACBM2 | ecosystem: Host-associated > Fungi > Mycelium > Unclassified ... | reverse complement strand
CTTTCTTGCTTGCTGGCTTGCTGGCTTGCTGGCTTGCTGGCTTGCTGGCTTGCTGGCTTGCTGGCTTGCTGGCTTGCTGGCTTGCTGGCTTGCTGGCTTGCTGGCTTGCTGGCTTGTCAGGACAAGCTTATTCAGGTAATGGCGTAAGGGAAGAATAATAATTTTTTATTTTATCCAGAATTGCCGCTATTTCACTGCTGGCAAGGGTGATTTCAGCAATGTTCAGTGCCTTTTTATCGACCCATTCATAGCGGTCGCTATCCTTTTTTTGCACAAGGCGCTGCATTCTGGCTGCCAGGATCCTGACCATCTTGCCATCGGAAACAGCAAAAACAGAGGCGCCGCTTTCGGAAATATTTTCTGTATCTGCACGGTAAACAGGATCCCCTTCCGGGTACTCCTCCTCTGCCGTGCTTTCTGGCCAGGTCAGACTATATAAATATTTGAAAGCGTCAGGCGCGGGCATAGCGAACACCTCTGCATTTACCGGCGGCGTGTACAAGGCATTAGCGGGATCCAGGAGTGTATTAACATCCACACAGAGCGTTGCCGTTCTTAAATCCTGCGGGAAAAAGTTGCCGTCAATACTGTAGTAGAAAAGCCCATTGTAGAAAGAGCCTGAAGGAGGATTCCAGTCAGGAATACATTCAGCAAATATGGCAAAACGATAAGGATCACCAAAAAACATTTTCTACGCTCATTGTTAATTTAATCATTTCGTTTCAATAGCTATTCGAGGTAATAAACCCCGACAGTTTAGCCGGGGTTCATACAGGGAGAAATCAGAAACGATACCCAAGACCGATATTAAAACCGTTTATCGCTACGTCATCATCGAATTTAACGCGCGTGCCTTCATAACCGATATTTACGGAAATATAGTCTGTCGGATTAATAGCCACGCCAGCACCATAAGCAAACGACGTTTTGCTTGCATTATCCTCTTCTGAATACGCAGAAAGATAGGTCGTTTTGTCTTCTACTTTTGTATGCGCCATACCGGCAAGGGCATAGAGGCTGACGTAGTCGTTAATACGCCAGGCCGGGCCAGCCATAAACGAGTAATATTTCACATCCGTTTTGCCATCATAACCGCTAATATCGTCAAAAGCCTCAACCCTTTCAGAATAGCTGTCATCGCCTTTCATATAGCTAAAGGAACCGATAATGCTGACGGGTGAATCCCATTCATAGCGGTACTGAACGTTGACGCCGCGAATATTTTTAAAATCTTCGACCTTGCTCTGTGCATAGCCAACCGACAAAGTATGGCTGTCAGCCAATACGCCGGTGCTGACCAACAGGCCACTACAAACTAATGCCAATGCGGTAATTTTTACTTTCATTACTCATTCCCTTTTTTACTGAGTTGATTAAATCCCTGTATTTGAGATGGGATTGTACTAAATTTCTTGCCGATACGTCATTAAAAATTGTTTTATCACTCGCCGTGAAGATGAGGCTGCCGCCCGCGCTGGTTATCTGCTGGCACAGCGGTCGTTGTCCTTTGAAACTTGCTTCAGTTTATAGCTTATATCTATCCACACATCATCGCCCTTACGGCTTTTTCCCTGTCGGTGCGTTCGCTATTATGTACGAATAGTTCATTGCATTTCCCTATAGATATAAACATGGCTAAAAAACCAAGGCTGACAACCATGTTTTACTTACTCTTTAAGGCTGTTGTAAAAATCAAAGACACTTTTTAAATCAGTGCTCCACTCTGATATTTTACGTCCATCTTCAACTACCGCCTGGTTTTCCCGGACAGGTTATTCAATGCTTGCGGGCAGTAGCCGTTACCCGTTGCACACGAAGCCAGCGCCATTGCCGCATCGGCAACATAATCCGCTGAACCTGTTGCCGTATCGCCGCTATCCGCAATAGCATTAATAATTGCTGTTTGCTGTAGCTGATACCGTGCCTTCACCCAGCTTGCCGCGTGCCTGTTTCTTCCACCATTCCGAACTTTCTTTGACTGACTGACGGGCGTTATCTCCACTCAGCGAGTTATTCTCAACCGCATTCTTCCCGGCCTGCGCCCCGGTCACCGCGCTGCCCGCGCCTTCTTCCGCCAAGCCTCCGACCGGCGTGCCCAGCGTTGCTGCTCAGGAAAAGCTAAGCGGTAAAAAAGATCCCAACTTGGTGGTCGGGATCGCTAATTACTGAGGATCAGATGGAGGAGATTTTCGGGCCTTTTTCTCGTCTATCTTCGCGAAAATCCACGCTCTCAGAGCCGCAGCTGTTCCCGCAATGATACTTGCAGCCAAAACATGTTCAATATCTGATTGATCAATACTCAATTTATGGTCAATGAGTAGTTGTATAATTATCATAGCCAAAGAAAAGAAAATTAAACAGCAGAAAATCATGTATACGATGCTTAAAAATAGTAAAATTATAGTTGGCTTATTTTTTCTTTTCATTGATCCCATCCTTTGTAGCATTACTAATAAATTCTCCTCCTACTGCACCTATAATATCACCGACAGGGGCAGAACCTGAGCCTAAAACAGGGTTAAATAACGGTGGTGCAATCAGGCCAACTGCTGTACCAAACGCCCATCCAGCGCTTGTGCCAGTTAAGGCACCCTCATCAGGCCCATCAGTAAACACAGTTCCTCCCAGGGAGATCCCTAAGTTGGCTCCTACCCCACGTCCTGGAGCCAGCGCCCCGGTAACAGCCGCAGAAGCACTTCCCCAGTAATCCCATTTTTTTCGCTGATATTCAGGCAGGCTCTGATTCTTCTTGCTATTGATATCAAACCATTGATAAGTACCATTAGCTATTTCAGCTATCGTTGCACCGGTCACGACTTTTCCGACACTTGCAACAGGGCCTAAGTAAGCCGCTCCTGCAATCAGCACACCATCCTTATAACCATTCACGATAACTTTTGTAATATTCGCACTTTCTGGCAAGTCACCTTTTGCATTTTTACTCAGTGCTGCACTGACTTTTTCTGCTGGAGCTCCTGAATTCATCATTGTTTCTCCCAAGGTTACTGCTGCATTACCGTAGCTGTTGAATCCTGAGGGCAGATTAAACAATTCATTATTCTCAACCGCATTCTTCCCGGCCTGCGCGCCCGTCACCGCAGCACCCGCACTGTCCCCGGCAAGCCCGCCCGCCAGCCCCGCCGCCAGCGTCCCCAGCGCGCTGATGGTCTGACGCTGCTCCTCGCTCAGGTCTGCACGGTCAACGCCCGGATAGAGCTGCTGCGCGATATACTCGCCCGCCGCGCCGCCTGACGCTCCCGCCAGCGCCGAACCGCCCGACGCCTGCGCCACCGCCGCGCCCAGCACCGCGTGCGCTATCAGGTTTGCCTCAACGTTAACCACCTCTTTGCCGTTTGCATCCGTGGTGGTGGTCGCTTTATGTATCAGCTCCGCCAGGTACGGCGCCGCACCGCCCGCAACGGCTCCCGCCACGTTGCCGCCCGCCAGCGCCGAGGCCGCCGCCGTCGCCGCGCTGATGCCCTGCTGGAGCGCCCCGCCCGTTCCTTTACCGCTGTCCAGCATCGCTTTGTTATAGGATGTCTGGTACAGCTGCTGAACGATATCGCCCTGCGTCGGCGTTTTGTTCGGGTTCGCCTTCTGCCACGCTTTCTGCGCTGCTTTGAGCTCTTCCGGACCGGCCTTATTCAGCGCGTCCGTGGCCTTCTTCGTCGCCGCTATCTGGCCCTGCGTCCTCACGATATCGCTGGCCTGCAGGCCGATATCCACCACCGCCTGCACCGTCTCCACCCGCCGCTGCTCTTTCTCCCTGTCGAAGATTTTATCCAGACCCGGGTTCGCGTTCGCCACGTCGCGGCTCAGGTCGTTCACGCTCTGCTGCTGCTTCTCACCGTTGCGAACGGTAATGGCGCCCTCGCTCACCGCCGACTTTGTCACTGACGAGGCGCTGCCGCCGCCGTTGATGCCCGCCAGCATCGTGCTGGCCAGGTTGCCGAGCATCTGGCTGCCAATAGGGCCGCCGCTGCTCATGCCCACGCTCTGGTGTTCGACCTTATAGTCCGCGTGGTTTTCAATACTGCTGAAGCCCAGCGTGCCCGTATCCAGCCGGTTTTTATCCGCCGCTGCCGTCGAGCCGATAACCGCGCCGTTCAGCTGCGTGTGGTCGCCCACCGTCACGTCAAAGCCGCCCTTGCCCGCAAAGATGCCGGTTTGTTCGGCCACGCTCTGCCAGTTGCTGTGCATCTTGTCCCGGCTCAGGTTCACGCTGGCCGAGCCACCGCCGCCGCCGAAGGTATAGCTGGCTCCGGCGCTGGCGCTCTGCTGCCTGCTGTCGTAGCGGTCGCGGTCCTGCTCCGAGGTCAGCGTCAGGTTGCGCCCGGTGTCCACCTTCACGCTGTTCCCGCTGACCTGCGCGCCCTGCAGCAGCGTGTCGCGTCCGGCGTTCAGGCTCAGGCCGTTGCCCGCGTTCAGCGTCGTCTCGCTGTGCGTCAGGCCGTTGCCGTTAGCGCGCCCTTTTGCCGCGTTGACGCTGGCCGAGACGTTGAGGCCGGTGCCGCCGGAACCGGCGGTCAGCCCCACGCCGACGCTGCCGCCCTTGCTGCTGTTGCTGCTGTCGGTTCGCTCGCTGTTCTGCGCGGAAAGCAGGCTGATATCGTTCTTCGCCGCCAGCGTCATGTCGCCGCCCGCCTGCAGCTGGCTGCCCTGCACGGTGATATCGCCCCGGCTGCCCGGCTGCGCGCCGGTGGCGGTTACCTGCACGTTGCCGCCCGCGCCCAGCGAGCTGCCCTGCGCCTGATGGCTCTCCGTGCGAGTTTCGCTTTTAGACGACTGGCTGCCGTAAGAGAGGTTAACGCCTACGGTGTTGGTCGCGCCTTCCTGATAGCCCTCATCGCCCGGCTTCAGGCCCAGCGCATCATTATGTGCGGTTGCCGCAGCGGTCTGCGCGCCATCCAGTTCATACGCCTGCTCCGCCTGGGCGACGCTCAGCGCCGCTTTGGTGTTCTGCAACGCTTTCAGGCGGCCGTCGCCGGTATCCTGCGCCGTCTGCGCCACGCTGACTGCCGTGTTCAGCGCAGCGCCCACGGTGCCGGAAAGCGCCAGCGTCAGGCCGCTCTGCTTCTGCTCGGTTCTGGTCAGTGCGGTATGGCTGTTCTCCGCTGCCGTAATCGCCACGTCGCTGCCGCTGAGCGTCAGATCTTTACCGGCAATGACTTCACTGCCGTGGATGTTAAGCTGGTTACCGGCGCTGAGCGTCACATTGCCGTCGCTGCTGCCAATCGTGCTGCCCTTATTGAGCGCGCCGTCCGCGTCAGTGGTGCTTTTCTGCATCGCCTGGCCGACGGTAAAGCCGATGCCGCCCGTGCCCATCAGGCCCGATTTTTTCTCTTCGCGCTGGTGATTTTCCTGGTGGGATTCAGCCGCGGTGGTGACTTTCAGATCCTGTCCTGCGCTCAGCGTCACATCCTGCGTGCCCGCCACGTTGCTGCCGGTGACGGTAAGATCGCGGCCTGCCTGAAGCTGTACGCTGTCGCCGCTGAACGTGGTGCTAATCCCCTGACGATCGTGTACCTCGTCGTGCGTTTCCAGGCTGCTGGCGGACAGCAGCCCTTTGCTGCTCTGCTTGCTGTGCTCGACCAGATCGGTGCTGCTGTTGCCGGTGCCTAAAGTGATATCGCGCCCGGCGCTGGCCGTCAGCGTACCGCCAGCCGTCACTTCTGCGGCGCGGGAATGAATATCCTGCCCCGCGCTGAGCTGCAAATCGCCTGCGGTAGTAATTCGTGTGCCGACATCGTTCTGCTGCGAAAGACGACGATAATTATCGCTGCCCCAGCTGTCGTTTTCACTGTGCTGCGTGGAGACGGTGCCCAGCGTCAGATCGTTGCCCGCGCGGATCTGTGTGGTGCCGTTTTCACCCGCATTAGCGATATCGCTACCCGTCAGCGTGATGTTATGCAGCGCGCTCAGCGACAGCTTGCCGTCGGAACCCTGCACGTAGATGCCCGCAGGCCGATCCACCCATCTGTCCGTGCCGTCGCCCCGCAGCGTCGCCTGGCTGGTAATATCGCGTCCCGCCAGCAGCGAAACAGATTTATCACCGCTGATGGTGCCGCCAAGGTTGGCGATATCCTGGCGAGCGCTGAGGCTGACCTGATTACCGTCGATATACCCGCTGTTGGTCAGCGTCTGCGCCGTCAGCTGCGTCACTTCACGCCCGTGGATAGTGCCGCTATTGGTAATATCCTTTTGAGCATTCAGCGCCACGCTACCGCCACCGAGCAACGCGCCGTCGCCGGTAAGATCGCCTTCTTTTACCTTCGCATAGACCTGCGGCACCAGCACCCTCTGCTGCGTCCCGTCCGGCAGCGTGACCGTCTGGTTAACCAGCCAGACGATATCGCTGGTCAACAGCGCCATCTGCGCGGGCGTCAGCGCCACGCCGAGCGTCAGTTGGTATGTTTTACCAAAAGCCACGCCGTTATTCATCAATCCGCGGAACTGATCTTCATCATTGCTGTAGCCCGCGGTATAGCGACTGCCGGTCAGTTGCGTAATCTGATCGCGTACCAGGCGCTGTTCATAATAGCCGTCGCCCAGTCGCTTGAGGGTCTGGCTGCCGTCCGTCGACAGCGCGTTCTGCATATAGTCGCTGCCCAGCCACTGCTTCTGATTAACGAAGCGTGGATCGGTTTCCACCAGGTAGTGGCTGTCGCTGGCAGGCTGAAGCGAAAACAGGCTGTTGTCTGGCAGACGCGTATCCGCCGAAACGGCGCGGATAACGGGCGTAATGCTTTGTCCGTTAACCACCGTGGCGGGCAGCGTCAGTGAGAATTGCTGCCCGGCTGGCAACAGCAGCGGACGATCCTTCTGCCCGGCCAGCTTGTCCAGCGTCAGAGTGCTGTCGTAACGCGGTGCGATAACGGGTTGCGAAGCCGTATCGCCAGACGGCGTCAGCGCGACCGCCGTCGCCGCCTGCTGGCCGTTAATCGCGCCGACCGGCCCCGCCTGTATACTTACCGATTGCTGCTGTCGGTTGCCGGTCTGATAGCCGCTGCCCTGTGGCGCCGCGTTCGCCTGCCAGGCAAAGGTTTTCAGGTCGATGGTTTCCGTTACGGCAGCCGGACGATAGTTGCTACTGCTTTTACCTTGAGAAGTCTTGGTGCCGCCCAGTTTCTTTTTCTTTTTCTTGGCGTACCAGCGCACCACTTTGCCGTTATCCGTCGTGACGCGCGTTCCCTTCGTGGCCTGGTTATCCAGATCGCCAATCTGCCCACCCAGCGTGGCGCCAGCCACAATCTGGCTGTCATGATTGAACAGGCGATCGGCGGTAAAGGTCATGTTGCCGCCGGACAGGATTTTGCCCGGATCGCTCGATTTGATCTGCGTTTCCTTTACCACCCGCTGATAGGTGTACTCATAAAACTCGCTGCCGCTGGTACCGTCCGGCATGCGCGCGCTGTGCACCTTATATTTATTTTTATGGCTGGTATCCACCTCGCTCCAGTCGAAGCGATCGGTATGGCCTTTCAGCACCGCATCATGATGCTGAGCGTTTTCCGTGGTGACCGTTTTGGTGGTGAGGTTACGGTTGGTATTGTTGACCTCGGCCATGGCGATCGCCGCATCCCGTCCGGCTTCAATAGTCGCCCCGTCGTTATTGAGCTGCCGCCCCTGCCCGATGGCCTGATAGTTGCTGTCCAGCTGGCGGCCGATATGCATATCGCCAACGCTGTAGATCAGGGCATGGTCGCGGTTGTTCACCGTATCCGCAGCCAGATCGAGGCGATCCCGTGCGGCAATCACAGCCGCTTTGCCGCCGTCGCTGAGGTTATTCAGCACCGTAGCGGCAATGGCTATACGATCGCCAAAAATGCGGCCGGTGCCGGTATTATTCAGCACGTTGGCTACAAGGTGCGTCAGCGTGCCGTCTATCAGGCCGGTGTTATTTAGCGTATCCGCAGCGGTGACGTGCGTTTCCTGCGCGCTGATTTCCCCTTTTTTGCCGTTAGTGACGTTGCGGGCAGAGAGCCAGAGCGCCTGCTGCGCGCTGATGGTGCCGTCATTGGTGAGGCTGCCGCCCGTAGCCAGCCGCAGCGTGCCGTTGGCTTTAACCTGGGAAGCATTATGGAAGTCGCCCGCCAGCGTAATGCCCAAATCACCCTGTGACAGCACCTGCCCGTCGCCGCTCAGCGAGGCGGCACCGATCCGGGCCTGCTTATCGGCAATCAGCGTGCCCTTACGGTTATTAATACTCAGCGCCTGTCCCTGAGCGGCATCCTGAACAATCAGCGTACCGGCGGAGGAGATCAGCCCGTTGAGGTTTTCCAACGCCTGCCGCACGGTCAGCGAAAGCATGGCCGTTGCCTTCAGCGCGCCTTTGCTGTTGTCCAGCGTGTCTGCCTGTACCGTCAGCGTTCCGGCCTCAATGCCCTTACCACTCTTCTGCGTGTTTTGATTGAGCAGGCGTGGCGTGGTGATAGTCAACCCCTGCCCGCCCTGGAGCAGGCCGTCGCTATTATCAAGCTGCTGAGAAAGCGTTAACCGTCCGGCGTCCACACTTTGTAGCTGGCCGGACTGATTAGCAAGCTGCCCCGCGGTCAGCGTCAGCGTTCCGGCGGAAAACAGTTTGCCGCTCTGATTTTGTAGCGCATTCTGGCCCAGCGCCAGCGTCAGATCTTTTCCGCCCTGGATCTGTCCCTGCTGATTTTCCAGCGCGCCGCTGTCGATACGGGTCGCGCCAGAACCGGCAATCAGGCCGCGCTGATTGATCAGCGTCTGGCCTGTGGTATCAATCGCGATATCGCCCGCAGATTGCAGTTTGCCGTCTGTGTTATTCAAGGCTCCGCCGCTAAAGGTCAACCCGCCGTTGCCGGCCAGCTGCCCCTGAACGTTGTTCAAATCGGCGGCCTGCAGCGACGCCAGATTGCCCGCCGCGATAAAACCGGTCTGGTTGTTAACCCCGCCGCTGCGCAGATCCAGATTACCCAGGGCGACAATGCCGTGCTGGTTGCCGCTGTCGGTATTAATCAGCGCCTGCCCCTGGGTGTCCAGCGTCAGATCGCTGCCTGCCTGTAACAGGCCGCCCTGGTTCTGTATTTCTCCTGCGGTCAGAGTCAGCTCCCCCTTACCGCCGCTCAGCGTACCTGCGCGGTTGTTGAGGTTTCCGCCGGTAAGCCGGGTCGCGTTTTTGCCAACGATCGTGCCCTGCTGATTATTTATCTCTCCAGCGTGAAGCGTTAACGTGCCGCCGCCGATCAGCTGGCCATTTTCATTAATAAAGGGATTACCCTGGGTATCCAGCCGCAGATCCTGCCCTGATTCCAGCAATCCGGCGCGGTTGTTCAGCGTGCCGGTATCCAGCTGCAAAGCGCCCCGCGCGCCCAGCTCTCCCTGCTGATGGTCAAAGGTCTGCCGATGCGTGTCGACTGTGACATTCTGCCCAATCATCACGCCGTGGTTGCCGTTGATTTGCCCGGTGTTGAGCAGCAGATCGCCTGCGGAGACAATACCGCCTTTCTGGCCACTGTCGGTATTGGTCAGCGCTGCGCCCTGGGTATCGAGCGATAATGCCTGGCCCGCCTGGATCAGGCCACGCTGATTATCTACCGCGCCGCCAGTTAGCGTCAGCGACCCGTCTGAAGCCAGCGTGCCGTCAATATTGCTCAGCGCGCCACTGTGCAGCCGGATATTGCCCGCTGCCGCCAACATGCCAGCGTCGTTATTTATATCGCCGCTGTTGAGGCTCAGCTCGCCGCCCGCGATGACGCCGCCCGACGCTCCGCTCTGCTGATTGGTAAGCGTGCGGCCATGCGTATCAAGCTGCATATCACCGCCGGACTGAATACGTCCCGCGCGGTTGTTCAGTTCGCCGCTGTTCAGCCGCAGGCTTTCCTTCGCGCTGAGGCTGCCGTCCTGATGGTCAAACGCCTGCTCATGGCTGTCGATAACAACGTTCCGCCCCTGGATCGTACCCCGATCGCCCAGGATCCGCCCGGTTGCCAGATTGAGATCGCCACGAGAGACGATCCCGCCTCGTTCGCCGCTGTCGCGGTTATCAAGCGCTGCGCCCTGCGTATCAAGCAAGAGATCCTCACCCGCCTGCAACAGGCCCCGCTGATTATCCATCGCGCCGGTGGTAAGAGAAAGTGTGCGATCTGCCAGCACAGTACCGTCGGTATTCGTCAGCGCGCCGCTGGCGATAGCAGCCGCCTGTGCGGCTATGATGCCGCCACGGTTATCAGTCTCGCCGCTGGTTAGGGTCAGCGTGCCGCCACTCAGGATGCCGCCTTTACCGCTGTCGCTGTTGATCAGCTTTTGTCCGTGCGTATCAATCGTCAGATCGTGACCGGACTGGATAAGGCCCGCGTGATTATCTGTCGCGCCGCCCGACAGGCTGAGCGTGTCCTGCGCGACTACATTGCCGCTGGCGTTGATAAAATCGCCCTGCTGCGTAGCCACTACGATGCGATCGCCCAGCAGCGTGCCGCCGTGGTTATTCACTCCCTGACTTTGCGCCGTCAGCTGCTGGCTGGCTTCAATCCGCCCCCGATCGTTGTCGATAAGCCGATCCGTTTTTAGCTGCGCTTCGCCGCCCGTCGCGGAAATGCGTCCTTGCTGATTATCCAGACTTGCTGCGGCAAGGCGCAGATCCCGGTTGGCCAGCAGTTCGCCCTGATTATTGTTCAGCGCTTCGCCCGCAGTCAGAAGCAGATCGCCCTGAGCCGCCAGCAGCGTGCCGCGGCTGTTATCCAGACTGCCGGAAGCAATGCGCAGACTGCCGCCGCTTTCCATGCGACCATCCTGATTGTCCGCCGCGCCAGAGAGCGACAGCGTCATTTCACCAGGGCCGCGCTGGGAAAGCAGGCCCTGGCGGTGATCGAGCGTTTCCGCCGACAGCGTTACCGCCTGCGCCTGAGTATGCCCCTGTGAGAGATCGAGCCGCCCGCCTTTCAGATCCAGCGCCCCGGCCGACAGCAGCGCGCCCTGGTTGCCATTAAGCTGCGAGGCGGTCAGCGTCAGTGCGCCATCGCCAGCCAGCTGTATAGTCCCCTGCTGATTATCAAGTTGCTGAGCATCCAGCGAAAGCGCATGACCGTTACCGGCAATCAGCCCGCTGCGGTTTTCAATTTGTTGCGCTTTAAGATGGGTATCGCCTGCGTTAACAATCGTGCCCTGATTGTTGTGGATTTGCCCGCTGTCCAGACTCAGCGCCTCGCTGTTTTGCTGACGCAGCAGCCCGCGATTGTTACTGATGTCCCCGGCAGCAACGACCAGCTTTCCGGCTGATATTTGACCGTCATCGTTATTCAGTCGGGTAGCGGCCTGTATCTGCACCGTTTTGCCAGTCACCGTTGCGCCTGCGGTACTAATGTCGCCCTGGGTAGCGCTTAGCGCAATCCCATCCGCTGCAGTCTGGCTGCCACCCAAATCGACCCGGCTTCCGTGCGCCTGGATCCCATCGCGTGCCAGGTTTTTGCCCTGCGCTTTCAGCTCGCCCTGACTGGTTAAAACCAGGCTGCCGGGCTGCGTCAGCGCGCCGCTGTCATCAACCCCTGCTGCCAGCGCGCTTCCGCCATTGCTCTCGATCCCGTTGGCGGTCAGCGTCACGTTGCCTTTTGCGGCGATGGTGCCGTCATTATGCAGGGTGCCGTTAGAGGCCAGCGTGACCGCCTGCTGTGACAGGATCCTGCCGCTGTTGGTCTGGTCATCCTGAGTAGCGATTTGCAAAGCGGCCTGGCTTTGCAGCGTGCCGCTGTTTTCCAGCCGGCCATCTACGGTCAGGCGTAGTTCGCCCGCGCCGGCGCCCAGTTCGCCGGCATTGCGTACGCCAACCCCTTTTTCGGTGCCGGTCAGGGTGATTTTGTTGGCATACATGCCGCCAAGCGCGGCGACGTCGAGCGCATAGGCTGGGCGAGCGGTCGCGTCTCTGGTTTTCACCGTGGTTACGCTACCTTCCGTAGCTACCTGATTTCGTCCGGTAACAACGTTCAGTTCTCGGGCGTGCAGCCTGGCATTTACCGCTACCGACTGTGCGACGATCTGGGTGTAATCAGCATCGCTGTCGTTTAAGCCTTTGCCCTCGATATTGATCCGCCCGCCGTTCACGTCAAAGCCTTTCAGCTGGCCGTTTTCCATAATCGGCTGGCCCGTGGTCAGGGTATTACGGCTGGCATTGATAAAACCGCAGCCGTTGCAGGTTATCCCTGCGGGATTAGCAATAACCACCGCGGCCCGCTTTCCGGCCACTTCAATAAAGCCATTGAGCTGGCTGGGATTACGGCTGTTGACCTCATTGAGGATGACGCTGGCTTCCTGCTTTGACAGCCAGGGATTAGCCGCCACCATGCCGCCCAGCTGGGTGCGCGTGTTTTGATGACTGTTGTTCAGAATGGCACCGCGCTCGCCGACATCGAGCTGGCTGTATTGATTGCGCGAGACGCCCTGGCCGTTCGGCGTCTGGATATTAATTTGCGGCAGCCCGTTGGCGGTGGACATCACCGTCGGCTGCTGGTTGCCGGGCGCGCTGCTGTCGGCAACGATATTGGCCTGCGCAGGCAGGCTAACCGCCCCAGCCGCCAGCCAAAGCGCGAAACTAAGTGGACTGATACGGATCGGCTTTTCCGTACGCGAGTTGCGCTGACGGCGACGGGCAAGATGGCCGTAGCCGCTACGGGCAATGTCGGACACCACCATCAGCATGCCGCGAACTTTATTGAAGATAATGCGGTAGCAAAGCTTGTTCATAATGCGCACAGTCCCTTGTCAGGCAAAAGAAGCGGGTCAGTAGTTCCAGTTCAGGCTGAAGCCAAAGGTTGCCGGATCGGTTTTAAATCCCTCTGGTTTTGAGAGCGGGATCCCGGCAAAAAGGTCATAGCTAAGGTTGACGGGCGCGATGGCGCCGCGTAGCCCCGTTACGCCTCCGGCCAGATGGCGTCCGGGCAAACCGCCCTGGATTGCGCTGTTGCCGCTGACTTCGCCATAGTCGACCCCAAGATAGAACTCCTGGGCAGGCAGCGGCGTCTGCCAGGCCAGCGTATTCTGTAGCGTCCAGCCACGGCTGGCGCTCAGGGTGCGCTCGCCATCAAAGCCGCGCACCGTCCAGCGGTTGCCGATAGCAAACTCATCCTGCGGCGTCAGCGGCGTGTTACTCATCTGCCGACGATATTGAATGTTGTAATTAAAACGCTGAGTGCTCAGTGAGAATGGCACCGTCAGCGCCGCCTGCCAGGTCAGTATTTTTGACAGCGCGGTCGCATAGGTGCTGTCGTGATAAGACTCTTCCCAGGCCGGTAAGGCGCCAAACCAGCGCGTGCCGCGCTGATAGCTGACTCCGGCATCAAGCGTGGCCGGACCAATATAGTGGCGATGCGACAGCCCTAACCGCCAGGCGCTGGTACGGCGCTGCTGGCTGACGACCTCGGTATCGTTGATAAAATTGCGTGACTCTTTTACCAGCACATCGTAGGTGGCGAGAGTTTTAGAAGAAGCGTTGCGGTGCAGCACCCGGCTGGCCTGCACATCGAGCGAACGGCTTTTCCCGGCATAGAGAAAATCGCGGCTGTAGCCAGCCACCGTTTGGTGGTAGTCGTAATCGCTGGCGGTCAGCCCAAACTGCCACCACCCCACCGGCACCGAATAGTGTCCGGTCAGGCTTTTGCTGCTTTTTCTGCCGGCGAAACCCAAATCGCGGCTGGCGGTCAGGTAAAACAGATCGCTCAATGAAGTGGGATTATCCAGCGCCAGCATGATGCCGCTCTGATACCGTCCCGTGCTTTCCGTGCCGGAATCGTCCAGCCAGGCGCCAAGACGCCAGAAACGTCGCTGGGTGCGCTCGATAATAATATCGCTTTCGCCGGGTTTTTCTGCCGGACGTAGCGCCATCTTCGCCTCGACGCCCGGCAGGCGCTGCAGATTTTCCAGTCCCTGTTCGATATCGCGCAGATCCAGCAGGTCGCCGGAATGCGCTGGCATGGTGGGATAGAGGCTGACGTAGCGCGAAGCGCCGGGAGCCAGCTCAACCCGACGGATTTTACCCGGCACAATCAGCAGCTTCAGCTCGCCCTGACGCAAATCCTGCGGCGGCGCGAGCACCCGGGTTGTCACCCAGCCATGATTAATAAGACGGTTTTGCAGCGTGCCCATTAGCTGATTGATGCCCTGCACGCCTACGCAATGACCGACAGCCTGGTTTGCCAGCCGCTGCAACGGCACCCAATGCGGCAGAGCCTGCTGGCCGGATAGCGAGACGCGCTGAAGCGTAAAACAGGGTTTTTCAGCCGGAAAAGTTATCCGCGAAGGTGCGGGGAGCGGTTCGGCAAGACGGATATCGGGCGTTTTTGGCGCTATCTGTGCCTGGCGAGCTTTTTGCTGCTCCTGCTGATGCTGAATTTGCTCATCGCCCGGCGCTGCGTAAACCGCACCGCAGCCGGTTAGCCCAATAACAGCCAGCGCCGACTTCAGGCGCTTTTCCATTTTTCCCTGCATGACTATTCTGCCTGTCAAATATGTAACAAAATGTGTATTACGTATTTTTATGCGCACATTATGCACCTGCCGGGCGAAAGCTCAAGGAAAAACAGAGAAAAACTTACAAAAAGCTTACATTAATAAGTGAGTGGGGTTAATGAAATCAGTTAAGCGTTCCACTATCAGAAAGGAATTTCAGGGAAATTAGGACACGATTATTGAGAGATTCAAAGGGGAAAATTAATCAGTTAATTATAATTATTTCATTAAAAATCATACATTAACACAAGAAAACCTCGTATTACTTGCTTTAAAAGCCCCGGACATGATGGATGGTTACAACCGCATTTCTGACAATGATCGGAGGCTAATATTTATGTAAGCCCCTCAACCACATAAATTTAGCTTAAGTCATGCAGTTGATTATAAATTGCTTTAACCAACCACTATAAAAAGGTCAATGCTTCTACGGATCAATTCGGAAAGCACCTGGTCTTTTTGTATAAGAATACGGTTGACCGCTTGCAGGAGGGACTTATAAAGGAGGTTGCAGGTGAGCAAATTCAAGTATCGTGATGAAAGGCATTACAGGTGAGCAAATACGAGCATAGTGATAAAGGGCGCTGCAGGTAAGCAAATTCGAGCATAGTGCTAAAAAAACCCCCTCCGTTAAGAGGGGGCCGAGCGTCATGCTTTAGCAGAGGCCGGGCAACTTATGCCTGGTTCTGGCTGTTCAGGATCAGCTGACCGTTGCTGTTTAAAGGGATGCGTGTCCCCGGGTCGTTATCCATGCGGATTTTGCCCTGCTGGTCGCCAATTTTATAGGTGACGTCATAGCCCAGCGTTTTTTCCTGCTTATCGTAAACGGTTTTGCAGCGCTGTTCGGTGGTCGTGTAGGTATCGCGATCCTGCAGAGCGCCCTGCACCTGATTACCGCCGTATCCGCCTGCCAGCGCGCCCGCTACGGTAGCTACATCGCGTCCGCGTCCGCCGCCAAACTGATGACCCAGCACGCCGCCCGCCACCGCGCCCAGTACGGAACCGGCGATACGGTTCTCATCCTGCACGGCACGCCGGTGAGTCAGCGTGACGTTACGGCACTCCTGACGCGGATTTTTCGTCGTCTCTTTGATTGGCGTGGCGGAGAGCACCTGAGCAAACTGCGGCTCACGCTCGAATACATTCATGCCTGCTACAGCGGCAACGCCCAGCGCGGCCGCTACGCCAATTCCGATACCTGCCAACATTGATTTATTCACAGGGCTGTCTCCTGAAACGGTTATTACGCATCGTCGCCAGCCGCAGAGTCCGGGCCATACGCGACGCGCTTTGTCCGGTAAAGTGTGCTTATCAGGACCAGTTATGACAATAAGAATTCAGGACGAAATAAATGTTTAAAGTCAAATGCAAAAGCTTTTAAGAGAGTTCTTAGGAGGGATGCGGCAGAAGAAGGGCTTATAACGACGGTATCGTTATAAGCCCTGTTACTATAGATCAGGCGGTCCTGATTTTACTTAGTGCAGCTTAAGGCGCGGACGGATAACCCGGTTAATGCTGCCCACCAGCATCATCAGGCCGGTTTTAAAGTAGCCGTGCAGCGCGACCTGGTGCATACGATAAAGCGAGATATAGACAAAGCGCGCGATGCGTCCTTCAACCATCATTGAACCGCGCATCAGGTTGCCCATCAGGCTGCCGACCGTGCTGAAACGCGAGAGCGAAACCAGCGAGCCGTGATCCTTATAAACATAGGCTTTCTGCTCGCGTCCTTTCATCTGTGCCAGAATGTTATCCAGCACGCGCGACGCCATCTGATGCGCTGACTGCGCGCGAGGAGGCACAAAGCCGCCAGAAGGCAGCGCACACGAAGCGCAGTCGCCAATCGCGTAGATATCCGGATCGCGGGTCGTTTGCAGCGTTGGCTGTACCACCAGCTGGTTAATACGGTTGGTTTCCAGCCCGCCAATGTCTTTCATAAAGTCCGGCGCTTTGATACCCGCCGCCCAGACCATCAGATCGGCATTGATAAACTCGCCCGATTTGGTATGCAGGCCATTTTCATCGGCGCTGGTCACCATCGTCTGCGTCAGCACGCGTACGCCCAGCTTAGTCAGCTCCTGATGCGCAGCGGTGGAAATGCGCGGCGGCAGCGCAGGCAGAATACGCTCGCCCGCCTCTACCAGCGTGACGTTCAGCGCGCTGTTGTTCAGACCTTTATAGCCATAGCTGTGCAGCTGTTTCACCGCGTTATGCAGCTCGGCGGAAAGCTCTACGCCGGTCGCGCCGCCGCCGACGATAGCAATATTCACCTGCTCCTGGCGCCCTTCGCTGGCGGAGAATTTCAGGAACAGGTTCAGCATTTCATTATGGAAACGGCGCGCCTGGTGCGGGTTATCCAGGAAAATGCAGTGATCCTTAACGCCCGGCGTGCCGAAGTCATTGGAGGTGCTGCCCAGCGCCATGACCAGCGTGTCGTACGCCACTTCGCGTTCCGGCACCAGCAGCTCGCCCTGCTCGTTGCGGATTTCCGCCAGCTGTAATTTTTTATTGTCCCGATCGATTTCGGTCAGCGTGCCCAGCTGGAACTGGAAGTGATGATTGCGGGCGTGGGCCAGATAGCTCAGCGCGTCAATCCCTTCATCCAGCGATCCGGTCGCGACTTCGTGCAGCAGCGGCTTCCAGAGATGGCTGTGATTACGGTCCACCAGGGTTATTTCCGCCTTTTTTTTCCGTCCCAGTTTCTGACCAAGCTGTGTCGCCAGCTCAAGCCCGCCGGCTCCTCCGCCGACAATAACAATCTTCTTCATTGGTGTAGTCAAACGACCCCCTTAAATTGTGAACCAGTCGTTAATTAAAGGTTAAATAATATCCTTAATTAACATAGGGTTGGCGATTTATTCGCTATCTGCAGGCAGAATAGCACGCGGGAAATCGGCCGTCCTGTAAAAATTGATACAGGTCAATTTTTTTCAACCATTTCTTATTAGCACGCTGTTTTTGCTGAATAATTTTCCGTGTTTCGGGGAGGATAAGGTGCGTTCGCAAGGTGTTTATTTCACCACCTGAGTGATTTTTTATCTCTGATAATGCGACTCAACAGGAATAATTGGCCGATACCCTCCCCGATTGGGTGGAGTAAATATGACGTCCCCTTTTTCAGTTTATTTTATTATCCTGCAATCACCTGTGGCAATCGTATTTAAATATATACTAAAACAACCAAATCAGGCTCCAATAAAAAACCCGGCATATTTAATGATAATTACCCTGAAAAACTTGCAGCAGGCTTAGTTATTAATATCCTCTTAAGCTATTCCGGCTATTCTGCCGAAAAAGGAAGAGGGAAAAGGAATGAAAATATTGAACAGACTGCTGGCACAAAACCGCAGCTGGGCGCAGCAGCAGGCAAACCGCGATCCAAATTACTTTTTAAATCTGATGGCCGCCAAGCCGCCGCAGGCGCTATGGATAGGCTGCTCGGACAGCCGGGTACCCGCCGAGGTATTAACTAACGCTCATCCCGGCGAGCTTTTTGTGCACCGTAATATCGCCAATATGGTGCTGGAAGAGGATGAGAGCCTGATGAGCGTGCTGCAATACGCGCTCGGGCATTTGCAGATTGATACCCTGATCCTGTGCGGCCACTACGACTGCGACGGTATCCAGGCCGCGCTGGCGTTGCAGCAGGTCAACGCGCCGCTTTTTTCCGATCCGTTAACCCACTATCTGCAAAAACTGTACGACTCGCTTAACGACTGGATGGCTGTTTTCCAGCCTGAAATGAAAATAGCCACGACAGGGAAGGAAAAATTAACCGAATACCACCTTATGGCGCAGGCGGTGAATTTAATTAATGCCTGGCCTGTTAAATCAGCAATCAAAGCGGGAAGAGACATCGCTATTTACGGGTGCGTATATGAGCTACACAGCGGCTATTTAAAAAGGCTGGTTTGAAAGGATGCTGATATAAACAGTCAATTACGTGGTCATAGCCAGGCAGGCGCGGTAGCCTTTCTGCTGGCTGACATGCCGAATAACAGCGTGGTGATTGTGGAACATGAAAGCGCGGCGTATCCGGACAGGGATATCAGCGACGTTAGCAACATTCGGCCAGGCCGCCGCCGCGAGTAATATTATGCCGGGGCAGTGACCGATGAAGAAAAGCTTGTGAACGTTTGCTGCCCGCCGGGATAAGGCGGGCGAGCGTTAGCGGCTAGCCCAGCGTTTTAAATGCTTTGATCCGCTGCAGGTGCGAGGAGATGTTTTTGAATTTATGCGGCTGGTGGTCATCCCAGACGATTTCATAATAGTCACCCAACGTTGACGCGCTACGCTGGCTGTCCAGCGCCTCGTCGTGTCGGGAGAGGATCACCAGGCAGCGATCGCGGTTTTTTTCCCGAAAGTTGCTGACGCACTTGGTGGCAATATCCACATACTCTTCAGGCCTGTCGATTTTGCCCGGCATGTTTTCTTCTGGCCACAGGTTGGGATTGAACATTACCTGACGGATATCGTTCAGAAAGCCGATGCGCTCGGCCCAATAACCGCCTAACCCTACGCCGCAGATCAGCACGCGTTCATCGTCGCTGCTGCTCAGAAGCTTGTGGGTTTCATTCAGCAAATACTGCATATCATGTTTAGGATGCAGCGTGCTGTAGCTCAACAGCCGTACATCGGGATCGATAAACTGCAGCTGCAGCACTTTTTCATGATTGCCGGGACTGGTTGAATCAAACCCGTGCAGATAGATGATCATCGCCCTTCTCCTGTGGTGTATGCGTCAGCCTCGCTGCTCCAGCCAGCGGGTTTGCAGCTTGCTTAACGCCTGGCTGCTCTCTTTCCAGCGCGGCGAAGCCAGCAGCTGCTGGCGGGTAAACGTGCCACGATGGTACAGCTGCGTAGCGCGTTCGGCATTGATCGGCGACAGATTATCCAGCACGCTGACGGCGCCCTGACGGTTGTTGCAGACCAGGATCATATCGCAGCCGGCGTCCAGCGAAGCCTGACCGCGTTCGGCATAGCTGCCCATAATCGCTGCGCCTTCCATCGACAGATCGTCGGAAAAAATCACGCCGTCGAAACCCAGCTCTTTGCGCAGCACTTTTTTCAACCAGTGCGAGGAACCGCTGGCCGGATGCGGGTCTACCTGAGTATAGATAACGTGCGCAGGCATCACCGCATCCAGCCTGTTTTCGTCAATCAGCTGCTTAAAGATCTGCATATCGTGCTGACGAATCATCGCTTCGGGACGATCGTCGCGCGGCGTTTCTTTATGCGAGTCCGCGCTTACCGCACCGTGACCGGGAAAATGCTTGCCGGTGGTTTTCATACCCGCTTCATGCATGCCATCAATAAAACGGCGCGCCATCGCCAGCGCCACGGCAGGATCGTCATGGAAACTGCGTTCGCCGATTGCCGCGCTGCCGTGTCCTATATCCAGTACGGGCGCGAAGCTGATATCAATATCCATCGCGATCATTTCGGCAGCCATCAGCCAGCCCGCTTCCTGCGCCAGCCTTGCCGCTTCGGCTTCGCTGTTCAGCGCGGCAAAAGATTGCATCGCAGGCAGGCGCGTAAAGCCTTCGCGGAAGCGCTGCACGCGCCCGCCCTCCTGATCGACCGCGATCGCCAGGCGGTGACGCGAGGCCGCGCGGATCTGCCTGATCAGCTCCTGAAGCTGCTCAGGATCGTGGTAGTTGCGGGTAAACAGGATTAGCCCGCCCACCAGCGGATGCTGTAAAATTTCCCGCTCTTCCGCGTCCAGCTCGTAACCGAGCACATCTAACATTACCGGTCCCACAGATTACCTCTTATGATCGAACTCGCTGCCAGGCCTGTGCCGCCAGCGTATAAAACGTCTGTTCGCCGCTCTGCTGCCAGCGCAGCTCGTACCAGCTTGCCGCCAGCAGCGTCAGCCAGGGCTGCCAGCGCGCCATCTGCTGCCGTAGTCTGGCCGCATCCAGCCGTTGCAGCGCGGCATAGCGCTCGGTTAGCGCCAGCTGCTGCTCAGCATCCAGCGCGTTTCCTGCAACCAGCGCGGCCAGCTCCAGCGCGACATCGCCATCGCTGGCATACTCCCAGTCAATCAGCCGCAGGCTATTTTGCTGACGGATCAGATTGCCCGGATGCACATCCATATGCAGCAGCGCCCGCCGCAGCGGTTTTGGCTCGCCGCGCCGCTGTAGCCGCTGCAACGCCCGCAGCCAGCCGCAGTGCCGCCGTGCAGGCCGACTGAGCTGCCAGTAGCGCTCCAGCAGCTTTTGCAGCTGCAAAGGATAGCCGCTGAGCGGCTGTTGGTGCAGCCTTGCCAGCTCGCTGACAACCGCGTCCAACGCGCCGGGAAAGGCCGCCTCGCTCAGCGCCTCGCCCGGCTGCCAGCCCAGCAGCAGCCAGTTATCACCATAGCCGCAGGCGGCAGGCGCGAGATCGCAGCCGGAAAGCTTGCGTAAAATACGATACTCACGCTGGCGATCCACACCCGGCACGGGATTATCCTGTCGCTGATGGCGGGCCAGCAGCGTTGCCCTTTCCAGCTCCACCTTTGCCGTCAGCCCCGTCAGGCCGTGCAGCGGAAAAAAAGAACCGGCGGATCGCTCCGCCGGAAATCGTTGTTTAATCAGCCTGCTCAGTGCGGGATCAATGCTGTACGACACCGTTACCCGACCAGATGATTTCGCCAGTCTGCACCAGCATCAGCTGCATTTGCAGTTCCGGCGATTTTACGTCGCCCTTAGCGTTGGTATAGAGCACATACTGTGCGCCAACGTAGCGAGCCAGGCCGACGGCCTTGCTGCGCGAGCTCAGGCTGTCTTCGGCTGACAGTCCCAGCGTCTGTTTAGCGGTAGCAAGCTGTTCAGGCGTCACCAGCTTGAACTGGGTGTTATTTTGCAGCGCGCTTTGCAGCGAAGCGGTGGCTTTGGCGCGTTGCAGGCTGCCGTTGGTGCTGTTTTTCACGCCGTCGATCAGCAATACGCTACCGGGCGTGATGCCGTCCGCTTTCAGCATTTGCGCCACCAGCGGCGTTACGCTGGCATCCCAGTTAATCGACTGCATTTTAGGCGGCTGCGGCACCGTTTCCGGCGGCGGCGGCTGGGTCGGCACGGGCTGCGGCTGTTCGGGAACCGGCTGCACCGGCTCGACGGGCGCGGGCTGTTGCTGCTGTTGCACCACACAGCCGCTAAGAATAAGCGCCAGCAACATGACGCCCGAGAGTTTAGCTATCTTCCTTTCCACGCAATAATCTCCTACAGATACAGGTAAAGGCGAACCTTACTGGCCGTCAGGTTACCCGTTTGCGACGATATTTCAACACTGCTATGCGGCGCGACCGTAATCTTGCGAGGCGCTTCGAAGGGCAGAATTTCCAGCCCTTTATCGTCATACCAGTAAAAGCGATAGTAGAGCGTAACGGGTTTTTCCTGCTGGTTATAGAGCTGCGAAGCGCCTCGCTGCTGCCCTTCATGCTCCGATATCACCGGCTCGCCGGTAAGGATCCCCGCCGACAGTACCGATGATTCCATAACCAGCGACTGCGAAGTATCAATGGTCGTGCGATCGCTGGCGCAGCCGCTCAGCAACGCCAGCATGGCGCCCAGGACGATAATCCGCATCATAGTGCCTCCGGCACGTTATTCAGCCAGCATCGGGCCCAGCGGACGACCGCCAACCAGATGCAAATGGATATGATAGACTTCCTGTCCGCCATGCTGATTGCAGTTCATGATCAGACGATAGCCGTCCTCGGCGATCCCTTCCTGTTTAGCGATTTTCGCGGCCACCACAATCATCCGGCCCAGCGCGGCTTCATGCCCCGCCACCGCATCGTTGGCGGTAGGGATCAGGATATTCGGCACGACCAGAATGTGCGTCGGCGCTTTTGGCGAGATATCGCGAAAGGCCGTGACCAGCTCGTCCTGATAAACAATATCGGCCGGGATTTCGCGGCGGATAATTTTACTGAAAATCGTTTCTTCAGCCATGATGCATGTCCTTAAGCTATGAGATGAGTTACGGCAGTATGAGCGAGATATTTGTTTTCTTTCAACCTTCCGCTGGCTTTTCTTTACTGTCTGCCGCTTTTCGCGGCGCTGACCGCAGATTTACCGCCTTACGTGACGCTTTGCGCGAGTAACGTTTGCCTGTTTCGGGTGTTACAAGGATAGCAAGAAGAGACGGCGGTCCGATGTCAGCTGCCGTATTGAGACGGAGCGATTATGCCGATGCTGGTGTTGGTGCTGCTGGCGCGCTTGTCTGGATTGGATGGATGAATCGCGGCCTTTTTGGCGGCTGACATTTACGCCGGATAAAAAAAGCCCCACTCGAAGGTGGGGCTTTTTGTTTTATCTTACCGAGTGATTACTGCTTGCGGATGTACTCATCCATCTCGGTTTTCAGGTTATCGGATTTGGTGCCGAAAATGGCCTGAACGCCGGAACCCGCCACGACCACGCCCGCTGCGCCAAGCTGTTTCAGACCGGACTGATCCACTTTGGATACGTCCGCCACGCTGACGCGTAAACGCGTGATGCAGGCATCAAGGTTAGTGATGTTCTCTTTACCACCGAAAGCGGCAACCAGGTTAGCAGCCATTTCACTGGAATTACCTGCCGTTTGCGTCGTTGAAGTTTCTTCACGGCCCGGCGTTTTCAGATTCAATTTAACAATCAGCACGCGGAACACGGTGTAGTAAACCAGACCGTACAGGATACCGATAATCGGGAACAGCCAGATACGGCTGCTGTTGCCGCTCAGCACCACAAAGTCAATCAGGCCGTGCGAGAAGCTGGTGCCGTCGCGCATCCCCAGCAGGATACAGATAGGGAAAGCCAGACCGGCCAGGATAGCGTGGATCGCATACAGGACTGGCGCCACGAACATAAAGGAGAATTCGATTGGCTCGGTGATGCCGGTCAGGAACGAGGTCAGCGCGGCGGAAATCATGATGCCGCCCACTTTCGCACGGTTTTCTGGTTTAGCGGAGTGCCAGATAGCAATCGCTGCCGCAGGCAGGCCGTACATTTTAAACAGGAAGCCGCCGGAGAGTTTGCCCGCGGTCGGGTCGCCTGCCATATAGCGCGGGATATCGCCGTGGAAAACCTGACCAGCCGCATTGGTGAACTCGCCGATCTGCATCTGGAAAGGCACGTTCCAGATATGGTGCAGACCAAACGGCACCAGAGAACGCTCAATCACGCCGTAGATACCGAAAGCGACTACCGGGTTCTGATAGGCGGCCCACTGTGAGAATTCCTGAATGGCGGTACCAACTGGCGGCCAGATAAAGGAAAGCAGGATACCGATAAAGATCGCCGTGAAACCGGAGATAATTGGAACAAAGCGCTTACCCGCAAAGAAGCCGAGATATTCCGGCAGCTTGATACGGTAGAAGCGGTTAAACATATAGGCTGCTATCGAACCGGCGATAATACCGCCCAATACGCCCGTATCGGCGAGATGCTTCGCTTCGATCTCCCCGGCTGGCATATGCAGCACCAGCGGTGCTACGACCGCCATCGTTTTTACCATGATGCCGTAGGCCACCACCGCCGCCAGCGCAGAAACGCCGTCATTGTTGGTAAAGCCCAGCGCCACGCCGATGGCGAAAATCAGCGGCATATTGGCAAAGACGGATCCACCTGCTTCCGCCATAACGTGAGAGACAACGGCGGGCAGCCAGCTGAAGTTGGCGGAGCCTACGCCAAGCAGAATACCGGCAATCGGCAGCACCGATACCGGCAACATCAGCGATTTACCGACCTTTTGCAGGTTTGCAAATGCGTTTTTGAACATAGTGTGAAACTCCTGAGTATGGGTGCTTTACGCG
>Ga0157358_1000186_pt1 | contig 24411 bp, 13 predicted proteins | sample AttcapACBM2_FD_111484 | JGI IMG/M metagenome (GOLD analysis project Ga0157358, IMG submission 111484) | Fungus gardens microbial communities from leaf cutter ant in Botucatu, State of São Paulo, Brazil - Atta capiguara ACBM2 | ecosystem: Host-associated > Fungi > Mycelium > Unclassified ... | reverse complement strand
ATTCCTGCCTCATGTTCTACTCAAGGCTACCATGTGTATTCCATGTGCTCTGACATCATGTTCTAGATCCTTCCATCATGTTCTAGGCTTGTGATGTCACATCATGTGACTGCGATGTCACGTGCCTCTTCCTCGTCACTCTTCCTTGTCACTAAAAGGAAAAAGAAATTCAAAAGAAAAGAAATATAAAATCAAGAAAAATAGATAAATAGATAAAAAGAAAGAAAAATGTTAGTATCAAAGCGTTCCATAACAAATATTAGAACTTGATTCCCTTACTGAAACTACCCAGCTTAGGGCTCTTTTCACTTACTCTCTTATTATTCTTGACCAAGAGCAACATTATCTAAAAGTCAAGAAGACAAGGCCAGATCCTAGGTCTAAGAGATTGGTAGTAGTAACTAAAAAGTTGCTATGGATGGTTGGAACTAAGCATAGGCCTCTTCCTAGACATACTTATCATTTAATTGTATGGTGTTGAGTAGTATACTTGTAAACTTTCATGTAGAAGCTCTGTACTATAACACCCTCTTGTGGTCTGTACATGCAGAAGTTCTTCAAATCCTATCTAGAGTAAAATGACCTTCTTAGATCAAAAATTGTTTACAGTTTTATTAGGGCAGTAGTTAGTAGTTAGGTAGTTAGTAGACAGGGTAAGGTGGACAAGAAGAATGCCACTAACCTCTACTGAAAATTGAGTTAAGTAGTGAATATGAATCTGAGAAAGAATCTAGTACAGGTTTTACTCTTCTCTTACATACTTCTCTACCATAATCTTCATCACCACTTTCATCATCTAATATAAGCCAATGCAGCATTAACTATAAACAGATAATCTAGCAGCAATAGAAGTAGCTTATTGTTATAACTTAGGCTTTGAGTTAAGCAAAAGACATACTCTTGTATGGAATAACACAAGAGAACTCAATAGAGTTCCTAAGGTCTACCTTATATACAAACTACTGATGGTCCATGCTACACTTCTTTAGCCCTATCTTAATGACCATGTATTTATCTTGAGGTCAACATGTGTTAACTATATTATATGATATCATTGTTTCTAGAACCTTCTATGTTGTTCCATTGCATCACATGAGCATGTGACTTGTGTGACCCTGAGTCACACCTATGTCAAAATAAAGAAAAGAAAACAATACTCAAAAATAAAATAAAAGAAAAGAAAAATAGAATAAAACTAAGTCCATTGTTTACAACTCTGACACTTATGGCAATGTAGGCATGACTCTAAGTTGCTGTTGGCAGTACAGGGGGGAGTATAGAAGGTAGGTACAGAAGTGGCTATACCACAAGTATTTGATGGAGCTTCAGGAAAGGTTTCAGGTTTTGTAACAGCATGCAGATTATATATAAGAATGAGAATGAGAGGAGTCATGGTAGAAAAATAAATTCAGTGGATATTGTTATACATATAGGGAAGCTTAGTAAATTTGCAAAAAGAAAACCTATTGGGGGATTTGAAAGCAGAAATATTGGAATATGAGACAGTAGGAGTATTTTTGGCAAATTTAAAGAAAGAATTTGGAAAAGAAGAAGAAACAGTCAAAGTAACAGAGTTGAGAAGGCTAGAACAAGAAGAAAAGATAATAGAAGAGTTTATACAGAAGTTCAGGAGAGCAGCAAGAGAAAGTGGATATGAGGGGTAGCTATTAGTTGAAGAGTTCAAATGCAGAATGAACAGGACTATCTGAAAAAAACTCATAAAGTCAGAATATCAACTAGGAACTATTGAGCAATTGTATAAGTGATGAATTAATTTGGACAAAAATTAGAGAGAGAGTAGATAAGATGAGGAAAGATTATAAAGAAGGAGAGAACAAAGACAGCAGGCTTCAAAACAGGATAATAATAAGGCATAACAGCAATGATTGCCATAGCCCTAAGTTTGGCCCAGGAGGCAAGAGATCCAATAACAGGTACTAATAGAATCTACTTTGATAGAAGAAGTAGAGAGAACAAATGTAGTTATGGTGTGCTCAAATCAGTAGGTAGGATTTGTTCAATGCAACCCATATGCCATAGAGGTAGATCAGAGAAATAAGAACTGTTATAACTGTGGGGAATTTGGACATCTAGCTAGAAACTATAAGAATAGGGGAACAGAAGCAATGCAAGTAGAAGGTTAGAGAAGTAGACTTCTTAGGAGTAGTAATAGGACTGGAGGGAATAAAGATAGAGGAAGAGAAGCTAAAAAGTATATTGGACTGGCCAACTCCAAAAGAAGTTAAGGATATATAGAAGTTTTTGGGACTAGTGAATTATTACTGGTGGTTTATTAAAAAATTTGTAGTGATAGCTAGGCCTTTGTACAATATGGTAAAAAAAGACCAGAAGTAGGAGTGGACAGAGAGGCAGGAAGAGGCATTCAAGGAATTAAAGGAGAAATGTACAAAAGAACTAGTGTTAGTAGCACTAGACTTAGATAAAAAAAATAAGGATGGAAATAGATATGTCAGACTATGCTACAGGAGGGGTGCTATCTATGGAAAGTAAAGATGAAAAATGGTGACTAGTGGCTTTCCTCTCAAAATCTCTAAATGAGACAAAAAGGAACTATAAGATTTATGATAAGAAGATATTAGCAGTAATGAGAAAGTTAGAAAACTGGATATATTTGTTAGAGGGCACAAAGTTCAAATTTGAGGTCTAGACAGAACACAAGAATTTAGAATCTTAAAACATGTCCTAGAAACAAAAATGGGAAAGGCAGATAAACTTAGTAGGAGACTAGGTTGGAAAGGAGGGACTGAAAATGACAATAGTAATAAAATACTAATTAAGAACCATTAGATTCATAACTTAGTAGAAGTAGCAATAGAAGAACTGGAGATAGATATAGTAGAAAAAATAAAAAAAGCTAGGGGTAAGAACAAAGAGATAGTTAGGATAGTAGAAGAAATAAAAAAGGCAAGAGTAAAAGTACTAAGAGGAGAAGAATGGCAAATAGAAGAAGAATTAGTGTTGAAAAAAGAAAAGGTATATATACCAAAAGATGATGAGTTGAGGGTAGAAATAATCCAGTTGTATCATGATATACTAGTGGCTGGACATGGAGGGAAGTGGAAGATGACAGAATTGGTAATGAGAAAATATTGGTGGCTGGAAGTAACTAGAGACATGGGGTGATATGCAAAAGAGTGTGATATGTGTCAGAGAATGAAGAATTGAACAGAAATACCAGTGGGAAAGTTAAAGCTAAGTGAGGTTCTGGAGAAACCATGGATACATCTGATGGTAGATTTTATAGCAAAATTACCATTAGTAGTTGGGAAAGATGCAATCCTAGTAGTCTGTGATATATTGTCCAAGATAACACATTTTGTGACAACAATGGAAGGAAAATTAGTGAAAGGGTTGGCAAGATTATTTAGGGATAATGTATAAAAGTTGCATAGGTTGCTGAAGAGTATAATGTCAGATAGAGATCTGCAGTTTGCAGTAGAGATGATAAGAGAGTTGAATAGAATGTTGGGGATCAAAATGAAGCTGTTGACATCATTTCATCCATAAACAGATGGACAAACAGAAAGAATGAATCAGGAGTTGTAATAGTATCTTTGATTCTTCATAGACTATAGATAGAAGAACTGGCAGTTAGTATTGGCTGAGTTTGCAATCAACAATAATACATATTTGACAACCAAGGTGTCTCCATTTATAGTAAACTATAGAAGAGAATTGAGAATGGAAATAGACATAAGGAGAAAAGAGAAGATAGAGAAAGCAATGAAGTTTGTGGAAAGAATAAAAAAGGTGCAAGAGGAAGCAGAAGCTAAATTAAAGAAGGTGCAAGAGGAAATGAAGTGGCAAGCAGATAGAGAAAGAAAGAAAACAGAAGTATGGAAAGTAGAGGATAAGATGATGCTGAGCACAAAAGATTTGGTGTTCAAAGAACAACCAGTGAAAGAATTAGTAGATCAATATGTTGGTCTATATATCATTAACAAAGTGATTTCTACTAATGCAATCAAATTACAATTACCAACTTCAATAAGAATTCATTTGGTAGTGAATGTTAGTTGAGTAGTGTAATATAAGAAACAAGTGGGAGATAGAAGGTAGAAGGAGTGAAGTAGAAGTAGAAGGAGTCAAGAAGTAGGAAGTAGAAAAAATATTAAACAAAAGAAAAGTTAGGGGAGTAATGAAGTATTTGGTACAATGGAAGAGGTTTACAGCAGAGTATGATTGCTACTACCAGTGTCTCTCTATTCTTTACTAATAAGAAATATTATCCAAACATCTCTGTACATACAATATTACTTTCTTTTGAGCCTATAACTTTGTCATAGATTTCTATGAGTTATAGAATATCCTCAAAGCTGAGATTACCATAGCCCAATAATGTTATCAGAAGTCCACTGATACATAATATCTTCCTATACCTGATTTTAAAGTAGGTGATAAAGTCTTTGTTAAGGCTTAATTCTTTAGAACTATTCAACCCTTAAAAAAGCTATCTGAAAAATGCCTCAGACCTTATACAATCATTTCTCAGCCTAGTACTCTATTTTTTATTCTCTGTCTTCTAGAGTCTATATATTCTGTGTATTTGGTCTTTTATATCTTTATGTTTAAACTAGCTATCTTTAATATTTTCTCTAAGAGAACACAACCAGTCCTTATGCTAGTGTTATGCTGAAAAATGTGTTTTCATAAAAAAACATTCTCTTATTGGGTTTTTAAGCACTTAAGACCTATTTAAGAGCTTTTGTTTTATCTTTCCTCTTATTTTATATTTTATTTTTCTGTTATTTTGTATTTTTGGTATTTAGAGTTAGAGTTAGAGTAACATCATATGTCACTATCACAAACAGTCACACAGAATGCTGTCACAGCCACATAGTCATATAATCACATATTAGAATAGAATATAGTAGAAGATTCAGAAAGAAATGACATTATTACCATGTGTTTTACATATGTTGACCTTATCAATAATATATAGCCTTTAGAAAAGATTAATAATATTGTAGTATGGACTAGTAGCCTAGCATATATAAGGTAGACAGTTTCTATACTGAGCTCTTTATTGAGTTCTTTTATGTAATCCTATATAAGGTTTCTCTTACTAGCTAACTTTGAAGTTTTTAAGTTATAACAAGAATCTTATATAAGGGTTTATACAAGAGAACTTAATAGAGTTCCTAAGTACAATATATTCTACTTATATATGCTAGGCTGTTGGTTCAATTCTAATAAAGGTTATTTTGGGAAGTCCATAATACTGTGCTCTTTGTATGGGTTTTCATACTTAGTACAAACTCTGAGTAGGCCCACAGTCTTTTACTTTCTAATATTATAGTATACTTTAACTCTTATATTTTATTTTGATTTTATTTTCTTTTTATCTATTTTTCTTGATTTTATTTTCCTTTTCCTTTTTTTGTTTCTTTCTTGGTTGATGAAGAGGCATGTGACTGCAGTCATATAACATATTATATGATATAATGTCATAGGTTTAGAATATAGTAGAAGGAACTAGAACAAAAATATTAAGAAGCATGTTTACCTTATAGTATAATATGGTAGATTTATGGACAACATATATAGTTTAAGATAGAACTTGTAAAAATAGTATATAGTGTAGAAATATATTGGGAACTCCTTGTTAAGTTCTCTTGTAATTTTTATAAGACCTTTTCATTATAAGACTACTTAGTGAGCTATTAACTATCTTGATTAGTAGTTGCCACAACATTTGGTATAAATCATGCTTGACAAGAATACTAAGTACTTATAGAAATTGACTAGAGATAACATTACTACAAAAGATAGGTTGTTTACAAAGTTGAAATTTGGTATATAATACTATGTAGTGATAGTACTACTTGAGTATCCAAGTATTTTCATAGTATTTAAAGACTAATAAATACTCTATAATCTTACTCTGAGAATAAACTACAATTTTTTTAACTACTCTTGATACTAAACTCTAGTACTTGCTATCTCAACTTGGTTTTTCATTATCTAAAGTTGTGACCAAGCTTCAAATAGATAATATATCATATGAGCTGAAGCCAAAGCTATTTGTAAAAGTCTATAACTCAATTATTTTTATTTTTCTTCTCATTTTCATTTTATTTATTCTTTATTTTTGGACTTAGAGTTAGAAGTTAGTATAATATTATATATAACTACCACAAACTGTCACACAACATAACATGATGTCACACATCAGTCACAAGTCATAATCATACAATCATATATCATACAGAAGAATATAGAAGATTTCAGAACAATAATATTATCTCATATATCAATGGCATGTAGTATATATATTCTTTAGGGTAGGCTAGGTTTAGTATAGCATGAACCATTAGCCAAGTGTATATAAGGTAGACATTTTGTAACTAGAACTTCATTAAGTTTTCTTATATTAACACTAATACAAAATTCTTCTTCTGACTTTATCTTATAAGTCTTAAGTTGTAACACTTATAAACTTTCACTCTTAAGTATGAACCATGCCTAATACTTAATAATAAATAGTATTATGGCTCATCTCAGTTTTTAACACAATATTTATATATAAAATATTGAAGAGTACTATTATGACTTAAGACTTAGAGATAAGTTAAAAGAGAAATCTTGTATAGGTTTACATAAGAGAACTCAATAGAGTTTCTAGTACAAAGTGTTTATCTTATATACTTTATCTAACATACTTTAAAGACTATATGTTATTTATAAGGTCAACATATAATAAATATACTATATAATATTATCATTTTAGAATTTTTTACACTCTTTTATGTGATATGTGATCATGTGATTGTGACTGTGACAGATCCGTAACAGATTGTGATATCATACTATTCTCTAATTCTAAGTCTGAAAAATATAAAATAAAATAAAATTAAGAAAGAGAATTAAAATTTGAAAATCACAACCAATCAAGATAATTAGGCTCCATAATTACAGATTACTTCTTTCTCTCCTACCACCATCTCATATAGTAACACCCATAAGGGAATTAGCAAATACATTGTTTTCTAACACTATTGAACACTTATTGTTCACTTTAATGGCTCAAAATCCTTCCAACATGGATATAAACATCAACACAGACATTCTCAGAGGAAGATTAGTTTTATTTAGCAATAACAGCTCAAGGGAGTCCTCAACACACTCAAATGCTTTCTTGGTTCCATACCACAAGAGGATGGAAATTCAAAGTAATAATCTACTTTAGAGTGAATAGGTGGAAATCAAAGAGAATAAGAGGTTTTCTCTCTCATATGCAATATCTACAAATAGTGGGGATTTACCAGTCAAACTAGCAATAGACAATAGTCCCAAAGAAGGTATCAATATAAAATCAATATGGTACCTACTCTCAACAACATGCCCACTTCTCAAGATAAGAGCAAGACCATTACTAATACTAACACATGCCCTTTTCAAGAGTTTGATAACATTCTATTACTATATGACATATATCAACCTGTTAAACCAAATGCATAGGATGTTAAAGCCTACTCCATAGAATTTTTAGATATAGATATAAAGAACATGACAACATCATTACTATGAATAATGAACTTCATGAAGAGTAGAAAGGTAGACCAAAAACATATTAATGATGTCCTAGCATTAAATATGTTTGGTAAACCTGCTTAGCTCTTTATTTCTTCAATATACAAATCTAGTTGGAACTTATTATATACTAACAACAAGAATACAACTTTGAGACTAGAATTAGCATCCAAATTCTCTCCAAAGGATAATGGTGTCAAACCAACCTCAAATGGCCAAAGGTCTAAAGATAAACAAGCAGAAATTGTCAAACTTCCCCCTCTTATTCCAGCAAAACCTTCAAAGAAAATTCTGGAAAAATCAAAATTCTTTCAAAAAGGCAACAAATCATCAGAGAAGTTTAAATCCAATAACAAACCTTCAAATGCTCAAGCATTGGCTCTTATAGTCAGAAAATTCTGAAAATCAAAGATAACTTTCCCAACCTATTGGAAAAAAAGATTGAAAATATATACAAGACAATCAATAATTCTGGTAAAATAAAACAGAATTAACATAATTGTCACTTTGCCTAGTGTTACAAGACAAATTTCAAGACTAACCCCCCTAAACTAGAAACAAAGTAGAGTAAACCATGCCTATATTCATTTAAATGCTTAAACTGCAAAGGCAATCACCAAGCTGATTTGAACACTTGCCTCTTTTAGAAGCATCACTTTAACAAAGAGTAACATATGAAAAAGTATCAAGATATCTGGGAGACTAGGAAAAACTCAATTTGCTCAGCTCTGAGCACTGTTCAAGCATGATTTTAAAAAATCTCAAGATATTCTTACAGAACTAATATTAGAAAGAGGAAGAAATTTCAACATTCTCTTTATTTAAAAGCCCCCATTATCAATCTTATGTATTATTCCAAGCTCTTCTAATAAAAATGGGGACAAAGTTGTAAGAACCACCAACTATTCAAATTGGATTACTTTTTCTAGTTTGAGTCATAACAAACACAAATATCCCAGGGCTTTTTCATACATAAACTTAATTTCCATGCATTTTTCTTTATAAAAGAATATTCTTAACTATAAAGACATCTGTTGTTTTTCTTTTTTCAATAATGGTTCAATTTTCTTCATGATTAATGTTTATTCAGACAATAATCATTTAGCTTTAAAGTATTTCAAAAATACTGAGGCAAATATTCAGGACGTTTTAATTATAGCAGGTGATTTTAACATCAGAAATAGCAACTAGGATCTTTTATACCCTTTCCATTCTTCTTATAGCAATAGTTTAGTGAAGATTGCAGACTTTTTTGATCTCACTTTATCATCTCCCATTGAACAGGTTCCTACTCAATATTCCAAAAATGAAAACAATTCCAATTCTGTCATCAATCTATTCTTTTTATGGTCTAACTCAGCAAAACTCAACAACTATGAAATCCATCCAGAACTTCAGTTCCTATCAGATTATGCTCCCCTTACTGTCAACATCATAATTAAAGAAGAGTTTATCTAGAATAAAAGACACACTATCATAAAGAATAGCAAAGAAGAATCTGAATTTATAGATGACTTCATAATGAAATTCAGGAATATCAACATATGAAATATTATCACTAAATAATCTCTCGAGAGCATAATCAAAGAATATGCTGATATATCAGAATCAACATGGTTATTATATTCTCAACTATTCAATATAACAAGACAGTCCAAAGACTAGTGGAATAATATATATCAGGAAAAACTAACAGCTTACAGGACATCTAAATGAGTTGAAGAATAGAAGGACTTCAAGAGAGTGGTGAAGACCATGAAACACCAATTTTTTGATAACAAAATTCAAGAAATTGTATCAAAGAATCATAGACTATGAGATCTTATGAATTGGGTAAAGAAATGAAAACTGTTAGCCATTGAAGCAATTCAATACAATGGACAACTATGCATTGAGATTGAAGACCTTTTGGAAAGTTCTACACTAAATATTTAACTCTGCTTAGAGTCAATAAGTGGACACTTCTTTATTAGAGAAACTTCCTTCCAAACCATACTTAATATGGAATCCTTTTTTAAGAGAGGAATTCATGATGGCCATCAACAAATACAATAATTCATCTGCCCCTAGACCAGATAGAATTTCATGGAAGTACCTCAAGCTAATTATCAAAGACAATAAATGTTTGGAAGAAATTATCAATATAGCTAACACATGTATCAATTTAGGTTATTGGCTATCTCACTTCAAGACATCTTCATCTATAATCATCTCTAAACCTAACAAGGTTGCTTATGACTCTTCAAAGTCTTTTTATCTCTTTATATTATTGAATACTTTAGGCAAATTAATAGAAAAAGTTATTGGTGAGCGATTACAATTCCATTTGATTGCTAACAACTTCATTTATCCAAATCAACTTGAAAGACTCAAACAACATTCTACAACAGATGCAGGTGTTGTCCTAATACATTTAATCTGATCTGGATGGGTCAAAAACCTTCAGACAAGCACATTAGCCTTTGATATCACTCAATTCTTCCCATCTTTAAATCACCAATTAATCCCTTTAATTCTAAAAAAAGCAGAATTTGATTTGAGAATATCTCTTTTCTTGTCTGATTATATAGTGGACAGAAAAACTAAATATTCATAGAATAGTTTTACTTCTTTCTTTTTCACTGTGGACATAAATGTTGGTCAGTAATTGGCACTTTCTTCTATCTTGTTTGCTCTTTTTATTGCTCCAGTTCTTCATGTCTTTGAAAAAAAAATCAAAAATCAAAAAATACCTGTATCTCTTCTTTTGTTTGTAGATGATAGTCTTTTCATCTCTCAAGAGAAATCTTTTAACATTTCAAATACCAACTTATTTTGTAGTTACAACATTCTGTTATCTCTCCTATAATAGGTTGGTCTCATAGTAGAACATGGGAAAACTGAAGTTTTCTATTTTTCTAGGTCACATGGTACTTTCAATCCTCTACCTTTGGATCTTAGGCCCTATCTTCCATCTTAAAGACTCTTGGCAATATCTCAGGTTTATCTTCAATTGAAAACTCATATTTCATCAACATATCAAGTTTTATACTAACAAGGCCCTGTCCACTATCAACTGTATAAAAATATTAGATAACTTAACATGAAGTCTACTACCATATCAAAAATGCCTACTCTATAGAACATGCATTCTTTCAATCACATTGTACAGTTTTTCTCTTTGGAATTACAACAAGGCTTTATATTAGGCATGATTCACACTAAGTGTTGTGGCAACTACTAGTCAAAAACCAATAGCAACACAAGCAATAAATCTCAAGATAGATATCAAGTAGGGATTATAAGAGAACTTGACAAGGAGTCTCTAATATATTGCTATCCTATTTATACAAAGTTCTTATGGTCTATGCTAACAATGAATAGTCCTACCCTAATGTCCATATATAATCCATACTTCTACTATATGTCAACCTCATATCTTCCATAAGGACATTATATTATATACATGTGCCCTGACATTATCCTTTTAGTTCTTTCTCCCAGATTCTAGGCCTATGACTTCACATCATGTGTCATGTCATATGACTGTAGTCATATATCTCTTCATCATCAAATAAAAAGAAAAGAAAAAGAAAATAAATATTAAATCAAGAAAAATATTAGTATCCAAGTGCACCATAATACCAAGGGTGAAAGTCTACAAGATTAGCTCAGAGATGTGTGAACTTGCTGAATAACCTTAGCTTCAGCTTATGTGCTATGCTGTCTATCTACCATGTAGTTGCAACTTCAGGTGGGAGGAAAAAGTCTGAGATGGGAGTTAGTACTGATTGGTGTGTTACCATTGAATACTGAAAATCAAGTTCAATAAGGGTTATCTTTGTTGATTATCAGACTAGTGAATTATAGTGTAACTACTAGTCTTATATAAAAGTATATAATATAGGAGATGCTTGAGGTTTCAGTGGTATAGCCTCTATCACCCTAAGTGGAGGTTTCAGTGGTGAGACACTGATAGAAGTAAGAACTCTGCTATAAGAGACTGAGTTAGATAGAAGTATTCCTATCATGGAAGACAGAATATTTAGATGGTTGCATCACTACTGTTAGAATGTGTTGTGAGAAAGGTGGCCATTGTGAAAGACAGACTTTGTATAGTAGATGTTAAGAAGCAGTATCACCATGAAGATGTATTTTCTGGATGGGTAGACTTGGCATTAACAAGCAGCTCTGTAGATCTTAGGTGCCTTTTGTACCTCTCCTACCATGAGAATTGAGGTTATAGTAGGTCTTATTCCTATACATCTCCATCTCTAAAAGCTGAGTGATAGAAATCAATTGCAATCAGCCACTCTCTCTTACAACTATATTATTAAATCACTCCATAAGAGAAGACATGCTCTAAACTCTCAATCACATTATCTAGCTCTGGAAAATATGATGTCTAAACAAAGTATTAAAATCAAGAGTTCCATTGTTGACACAAATAATCAACTAAATGGAATTTTTACTTCTTTTGATTCTTTAAATCTTGAATTTCATCTGTGTAATAGATTAATTGACATTTTCTATAGTCATATATCTCTTCATATTGCCAATCAAAGCTCTAACAAAAGCAAAAAAGATCATTGCAAGAAACTTGATGAAATTATTCTCAAATCATCATTAGATCCAAAAACTGTTGTCATTATCACAGACACAAGCAATAAAAACAATGTTGCCTTGTCTATTGCTCATATCCATTTATTCAACAACCCTCTGAGAAAAACACTACACCATGCTGTCAATGTTGCATTGAAAGAGGCAGAATTATTTACAATCAGATGTGGAATTAATCAAGCTATTCAGATACAAGAAGTCTTGTGTATCATAGTCATTACTAATGCTATTCATGTAGCAAAAAAATCTTTGATCCATCTGTACATCCATATTAGCAATAATTGATCATAATATCTAAAGAACTCAGAACATTCTTTAGCAAATATAAGGACAATACCATAGAATTTTGGGATTTTTCCAATGATGAATGGTATCTATATAAAGTGGTAAATAAGGAAACTAAATGTTTCAATCTTGTTCTCTTATATCTAAACAAAGTGTCATGGGACTTAAACAAGGAAAGGGAGTGTGATAACCTTATTGAAAAATGGCATATAACTTTCAAATTGTCAGAACTCAAGGGAAGAAAATTTCTCCACCTACTAAAATAATGACCTATCAGAAATCAAATCTTTCTATATGAGAGGAGGCCTATGAATAGAATATTTTGGTTTTTCAAATTCTCTATATGTTTGAGCCACTAGAACCATTACTAATTATACCCCAATTGGAGAATATTAGTTAAGATTTTTCCCTAGAGAAGAATTCAAGTGTCTATGCAGATTTTATCCAATCAAAACACAATGCTATATCCTATATGAGTACAGATGATTTAATAAGTATTAGAATTCAATGAGAGAGATAATGAATTATTTTATCTCCTTCTTAGAATACAATCCAAATGCTTTTTATTTGGAGAAAGTATTACATGAACAATTTATACTTTGAGCTAGAAACTTTCCTTTCTCTTTATTCTTTTTCTTTCTTTTAATTTTTAATTTTTAATTTATTTATATTTTCCTTTTCTAGTACTATTGAATATAGTTATAAAGTAGCTACTACTGTTTGTCTTTATGCCCTATGTAATAAATTGATGATTTAAAAAAAAAGATAATTAGGTTCTACTACATATAACTTGAACTTACTCTTAATGATTATTGTTGAGAACAGAAATAAGAAGTGAAACAAAATAGAATTGGAAAATGAGAGTCTATACATATTACAAATTACTAACACATATTTGTCATAGAATTCTCTGAATCATTATTTTTTTATTTTCTTTCTTTCTTATCTATTTTTCTTGATTTGATTTTTCTTTTTCTTTTTTTCTTTTTATTTTGGATAATGAAAATCATGTGACTATAGCATATAACAGGATTACATGATGTGATGTTACTAATCAGATGATGAGATATATGATTATAATTATAATAGAAAGATAAAGAAGAAACTAAAATAATAATATTAGAATAATATAGTTATAATATGTTGTTCTTATGTAGTATATATATTGGACTCATAGACTTTAGGATAGAACTTGTAAAGCAGTATATAATGTAAAAATATATTTGGAGCTTCTTGTCAATTTTTCTTGTAATTCTCATAAAACTTTTTGTATTTAAAACTATTTGAGTAAACTGCTGACTGTTTTGGTTAGTTTTTTTTTTTCTATATCAACAATTTATTACACAGTGTGCGAAGGCAGACCATGGTAGCTACTTTGTAACTACATACAAAAGAGCCAAACTAATATGAGATAGAAAAAGAAAAAGAAAAGAAACAAAAAAGAAAAGAAACAAAAAAGACTAATCAAAAAGAAAAGAAAAGGAAAAAAAATGATACTAGTTATAAGATCTACTTATAACAGTCAAATGAGAATTGTCTATGAATGCAAAAGCATTTGGATTAGCCTCCAAAAACATGACAAAATAGCTGAGAGAATCCTGTCTAGAGTTCTAGTACCCATTAAATCTCCTACATTCATGAAGAATGTGTCATCTTGATTCAATGGGATACTCTCCACATGAACACTTAAATTCTTCATTCGGGAGGAATCTAAGCCTGTATTCACCAATTAGAGCATAATTTGTTATTGCTCTTGTAGCATGCGCACATAGAGAATTCAAATGTCCAAACTTTTCTAGCCAAGGTCCCCTCTTGATATAAGATGATTTGATATTATTAAAGTAGTCATCAAGTAGGTCAAGGAATTGACTTTCTTTGAGATCTGAAGCTTGGAAGGTCATTTTCCAATTTTTTATCACATCATCACATTCAATTTTCCTGCTAAAATCCCATGACATTTTACAAGGAAAGACAGATGAAGGGTTGAAGGCCTTAGAATCTTTATCAACCACTTTATGAAGATTCCAGTTGAGTTAACTAGAATACTCCCAGAATTTGATCAAATTGTTTTGATTATTAACAAAAAATTCTTGAATTTCATTAAGTATGGCTACTACATGGATTTGGTATAGGTGTGATGATGGGTCAAAGATTTTCTTGGCTGTGTGAATGGAGTCAGTGACAACAATGATTTTGGAAATGTCTTTCTTAGTTGAGGCTTGGTTGATACCACATCTAATTGCAAAGAGTTCAGCTTCTGTGCTGGTAATAAAGACCATGTGATGAATAGTTCTGGTTAGAGGACAGTTGGATATGTGTATATGTGAAATGAACGTAGTAATATCATTCTTGATACTAGCATCTGTGATGACGATTGCTGTGAATAAGGAAAGAGACAACTCAATGACCATGTTGTCAAGTTGTTGGAAGACAGATTTTATCATTTTCTTTATTATATAAATTGAAAGAGAAACAATCTGAAAAGTTATCAATGATTCTGAGACCCAGACAAAATTCAGAATGAAGAGGAGAAAAAGAAGAGAAAACTCCATTAAACCTATTGTCTGTGTCAACTAAATAACCTTTGACCAGATATCTTTGTTGACTAGTGAGAGTATCAAGAGAAACAGGATGTCGAAGGTTATGAGAACCATGAGGTGCTTCTATAAGAGCTCAAATGAGATGGTTGGGAGGTAATGCATAAGTATGTAATTGTGATCTTCCTCCAAGTTTTTGTAAGTGATGTTTAATAGGAATGAGTTCAGCTACTGCTTCAATACTGAGTGAGGAAGATGTCTTAAAGGCACTGAGAATCCATGTGGCTGCTCTTCTTTGCATTTTACCCAGAATTTTTAAAGGGTATGAAAGAGGTGTATGATTGTAAAACCATAATTGGAAACTGTATAGTGTAATAGGAAGGATACAACACCTATAGAGAAGGCATTTTTGCATCAGGATAATGCCTTGCAATAAATTTCCAAGGATTTTCATGCACTTGACTGTGGACATTACTTTGTTTGAATAAAAGTTGATATGTTGATGGAAAGATAGTTTCCTATCAAAGATGAAACCCAAATACTTCTATGTATCTTTAGGCTTTAAGGAAGAACCTCCAATTGTTGAGAGGTCAAGGGGGGAGGATTAAAGGGTCCATGTGATCTGTTGAAATGAAAAACTTCAGTTTTAGAATGTTCTACAATGAGACCAAATTTTTCCAGAAGTTTAGTCATTACATTGTAGCTACAAAAGAGACAAGAGTTAGAAATGTCCAGTGACTTGTTCTGGAAAATAAAAAGACCATCATCCACAAAAATAATAGACATAGGAATGTTAACATGTTTTAGACGATTTTCTAAAATATAAAGAAAAGGAGAAAGATAAAGAGCTGACAAAATGGGAGAAAGTGCAGATCCTTGACCAACCCCTACATACACATCGAATATAGGAGAAGTAAAGTTGTTCCAGAAATAGTTAGTTTTTCTTTCAATGAGATAATTGGTAAAGAAGTTGACAACACAAATATCAAGTCCCACTTTCTTAAGGATACAAGTAAGAAGTCAATGATTTAGAGAGGGGAAGAACTGCATGATATCAAACACAAGAGTACTTGTTGAAATGTTTTTGACCCAACCCAAATGAATAATGTGTATAAGAGCTACACCTACATCAATGGTAGACTTAAATTTCAAACCTCATAATTGACTTGGATGAATGAAATTGTTAGCTGCAACATGAAATTGAAGTCTTTCTCTAATGACCTTTTCAATTAGTTTGCCCAAAGTATTGAGTAATACTATGGGTCTGAATGACTTGGAAGAGTTATACAACTGTTTGTTGGGTTTAGGGATGACTATCGTTGTCAATCTCTTGAAGTGTTCTGACTAGTAACCTAGCTTGATACATGTATTTGCAATGTTGATGATGTTGGTTAAACAATCGTCATGCTTGAGGATGAACTTGAGATGGTGCCACAATAGCTTATCTAGTCCTGGAGTGGAAGAGTTGTTGCAATTATTAATCGCAATCTTGAATTCTTCTCTGGAGAACAGCAACCAAAAAGAAGGCATTTTGTCACTAATCTCATCAAAGACCTCAGTGTCAATATGTCAATGAAAGACAGTATTGAAAGTTGAATATAGGGTGTTCCAAAGACTATCTATTGAAAGGCATGGTTGATTTTTGTGTTTGATAGCTTCAATGGCTGGAAGTTTGCATCTGTTGACCCAGCTCATGAGCTCTCAAGGTCCTCAACTTTTGTTGGTTATTTCTTGAATTTTGAGGTCAAAAAAGGCCCTTTTGGTGGTTTTGACTGCTTTCTTGAAGGTTTTCCAGTCTTCAAGTTTTGTTAACATCCTATATTTTTCTAGGGATTGACTGCACTCTTTGTTCCACCACTTCTTGGAATGCTTCATAATATTGACTCACTTAGCATTATTTTTCCATGCTTGTTCGACACTTGATGTGAGAAAATTGACAACATCTTCAATTTCACCAGAACTTGTCAAATTAGAAGTAATGGGGTTTTTGATGATGTTTGTAACCCCTTCGACAAAAGCAGTTTCCTCTTCACTATTCTTTGATATCGAAAGCTTGGATGAATACACACTCTTCTCAACAATTAGAATAGATACTGATAGAGAAGCATGATCCGATGAAAGATGCCACTCAGGGTGAATTGAATGATTGTTGAGTTCTGTCAACCCACTCTAAAGGAACATGAGGTCTATGACTAAATTTGATTCTCCTACTATATCAGAATATCTAGTAGGGACAGGGTTAGCTGGAACTGATAATACCAAGTTGAAAGAGTCTGCTATAATGATTAGATCATCACTAATGGACGAATGATGAGGAAAAGCTGGGTCCCACAAGCTATCCCTAATATTAAAGTTGCCAGTCATAATAAGAAGGTTATTAATGTTTACCTCAGTATTCTTGAGATACTTTAAGGCTGAGTGAGAAGAGTCAGAATAAATGTTCATAATGTAAGAATAAATGTTATTATTGAAGAAAGAAATGAAGAGAATGTCTTTGTGATTGATCAAGTCTTTACGAAGAGAAAAGCAAAAAGATGAAAGTCAAATATTGATATAAGCCAAGACCCTTGGGGAATTCACCTGGCTTGATGGGAGCCTAGCAAAAGTGAGCCAGTTAGGATGGTAGAGTGTTCCAACTAAAGCTTTTCCTTCACAGTTAGAGATGCTTGGGACTATACAAATGATAGACCATGGCAGTTCTTAGATAAAGATGATATCAAAGTCCAATTGAGTCTCTAAAATAGTATTGACAATTAGAGAATTCTTCTAGACATTCTGAGAGAAAATCTTTAAATTATTGAAAATCATTGCGATTCCTCATTCACAACTGAACAGATTGATTTCATCCTATTTTCACAGATCTCGACATATTTCTTCTGGTGCCATTCTCTATTGAAGTTATTTTTCCAAAATGGACATAAGTTGGAGTCTGCTTGGTAATTGCCTCGGCAGTTGGAGCATTTGAACAAGTGAGGACAGGGTTTGCCTTTTTTAGTTTCTAGGCAAGGCAGGGATGTCTTCTCATTGGCTTTACAATACCAACTGAATTCATGATGGTTTTCCGATTTATGTGGACCATTGCACTTGATACATTTAGATTCTTGAATTCTACATGAAAAAGTGGTATGTCCTTATTTCCAGCAATTTTTACATTGTGGAATGCTGGAGTTTATGTTAGTACCTCTGATAGTTGTGATATACTTTCTAATGTTGAAGCAATGATTAATAAGGCCCTTGGCTCTACTTTTACTCTGAATGTCTCAAATATCAATCCAAATAATTGACATATCTGATTTGGATGAAGCTTTAATGACTTGAGGCTTGGAAACAAGAGTGATGTTGTCAAATATTTGATTTTGTTTGATAATAGTTTTGACATCATTAAAGGTGAGGCGATCTTGCATATTATTATGGGGGAAGTATAGAATGCCTATTATTTTAAGATAGGACTTCGATTGAGGGAGACACAGAACTTCAACTTGACAAGTGTCGATATTGTCTACATTCTTGATGTAATGCTCTATAATTTTCAAGTCGGACTGTAGAGAGACTTTATTAGTAACCACCATAATACCAAGAGGGTCCAATCATAAGAAATCCACCAAAACTTCGGACATGGCATTTCTAAGAGTCCTGTTGATGTTAGCAATGTGAACTGAAGAGTTTTTTATGAATTTACTATTGTTATCATTACTCATAGAAATGATAACTTGTTTCCTTGATGGTCCTTTTGTAGTTATTTGAATTTGGAGCTTTGTTTTTGTGTTACCATTGACAATGTTGCTAATCTGATCTATTTTTTTGCACCAATAGATGGAAAAGTTTCTTTGATTTTAATAATTTCTAATGTGTTGATATTTTGTTTTGAAACTTGTGCATACGATTTTTGAGGCTGCTTGGTATTGAAAGCTAGTTTGTTACTCTTAAAAAATTTAGAGACCATATTGACCTCTTTCTGGGATTTGGCAGAAATGGAAGGAGGGATTCTTTCAATGTTTACCAGAGTTGGTTTGATAACGTCTTTGTTACTTTTGCCAGTAGGGACTTGGTTTTTTGGGGTGAATTTAGCTGCAATCTTTTTCCTGAGAGTGTTAGATTGTTTATCTGCATAGAGTAAATCCCAGTTAGCCTGATAAACAGATAAAATAAAATTCCAAACTGCTTCACCAATACCATGAAAGTTTTCTAGATTATTTGATTTCGAAGAATCAACCTGTTTGTTTGAAATGTACTTAGCCATAAAATTCAATGAATCCTTAATATTTTTTGAATCCAATACTATGTGTTCAATTGACTTATGCAAAGAAATAAGGTGAAAGCTACCATCCCATAATCCTGGTTCTATAGGAGCATTGAGATTGTATGGAAGTTGGATATTGATGACATTGTCATCCTTGTTGTATACAGCTTGACCATATGTAGAGTTTGAAGAGGTATGTTTAGTAAGAACATATTGTAGGGTAATTTCTGAAGGCTTGAGGTTACTGTATTGATCCCTCATATTTGGTTGTTGTTTAGCTGCCTTGCTGACTTGAAGTGCCAACTTCTGGGATATCTCATAGAACAAAGCAGGATTGATGTCATTTACATTGTCTACATCCATAGTGTTGTTATATTCTATTTTCTTATGGTACACAACAGATGATTTTGTAGAGGACATTGAAGAGTCCCTAGAAAGATTTTCTTTAGTTAAGAGGGATCTACCTCTCACCTCGTCATGATTGTTAGGAATATTTCCTACAAAAAAGTCCATCCCAGTGTTACTCATATGAGATACAGTTGGTGTTTGAAAGCTTTGTGGCAGAATCAACTGTTTTGGTTAGTAGTTACCATAAAAATATTATCAATATAATATTATCTAATAAAAAGTAGCATATATAAGACATATTTAATTCATGTATAAATATAGGCTATGCTAATAAATGTATAAATAGACAAAATTTGAGTAACTTATTGCAAGTATTATATATATATATACTTGTACTAGTTATAGTTATGAGTATAAATAAGCAAAATGTTTATTCAACAAAAAAATGACTTCTGATCAAAATTGTTGACATCTTACTCTTGACTTCAGCCTTGTAATAGTCTTGACTTCAGCCTTGTAATAGATATTATCTAGGATTGGTATTCATATTTGCATGATGTTCCATCTATGACTTGTATTCTGCTTGTAATCCACTCTATGATCCATATAAATCCTTGACAATAGTATAAGTAACTTAGAAGCAGGAAGGTGCTAGTATAGTAACTAATGCTAGATTAAACATTCCATATGTCATATTGTAGAAGTACAAGTAAACCTTTCTAAGCATTTTCTAAAAAGCATATACTGCATTCCAAAGAATATAAATAGAGAAGGGCTGCTATTTTACAAGTACTATTAATGTTACACTGATAACAACTTCATTTGCTACATTGAACCTATAGACTAATACTTGTAGTTGAGTTTACTTCTGCTTAAGTTGAGTAAAAATATCTTATGGGTTAATAGTAATATTTCTTGCTTCTCAATAATAATTACAGGAAAAACATTTACTAGGTATACTTAAAAAGATATCACTTTACTGCTAGCTACTCAAAATTGATTCCTTGCTTCTCTTCAAGCTTACTTAGAGTTGTGACAGAAAACTCATAGTTAAGTTTATTCTTACTTGATATCATATACTAACCTAACACTATTCATTATCTATTCTGAATAACAACCAACATATCTGATCCAAGTACCCTCTTCTAGCACAGATTATCTCTACATTCCAATTACTAATTACTCTATAAACAAGCTTTCTTCAACTTTATAGAGTTTCTGACAACAACTCCCTAAGTAACTAACAAACTTAGTGTTACAAACTCAAGATTTTAGAGTTGATCAAGAGAAAGGACCTTGTATTGAGGTTAACACAAGAGAACTCAATAGAGAACTCTGTACAGGATCGTCTACCTTATATACTAAAACTTCATGGTCTATGATAACTACTTCTAGCCTACCCTAAACAGCCATATGTTCTTCTTAAGGTCAACATGTGTTTCATATGTTATATGACATCATCCTTCTATATCCTTCTATGTGTCTCATGACCTGTGACCATGTCATATGATGTGACTGATGTGTGACAGTGTGATCTGGTCACCCATATCCTAGCTCTAAGAATAAAAAAGAAGATAAATTGAAAATAAAATAAGAAAGAAATGAAAATGAAAATAATTTAGAGTCCACTGCTTTCAGTTTTGATACTTAGAGTATTTTACTATTCTTAGAAAACCAAAACCTATATTTAAGGATAATGTTATAACTTGGATTCTAGTGTAGAAATAAAAAAGCAATCTTGTATTGGTTAACATAAGAGAATTTAGTAGAGTTCCTAGTACAAATGAGTCTACTTTATATATCTCTAATACAAGATCTGTGTGCACTTTATATCTAGTCTACTCTAAATTTTATGAATTATGTATCTTGTTGCAATTGAAGACTCAAAGAATTAAGTTAACAAAGAAATCTTATATAAGATTTATATAAGAGAACTTGATGAACTTCCAAGTATAGAGTGTCTATCTTATATACATTTGGCTAATGGTCTATGCTATACTAAATCCAGCCTACTTTAAAATGTATATGTACTACATGTTGTTAATATATAGTATGATATTATTATTCTAGAATCTTTTATATTTTTTTATATAATACATAATTATGTGACAATGACTGTAACATGTGATGGATATATAACATAGTGTCATGTTGTGTAACATTATGCTAACCCTAACCCTAAGTTCAAAAATAAGTAGAAAGAAAAATAGAAATAAGATAAAAAATGAAAATAAATAGAGTTTACTATCTTCAACTTTGACATATTTAAGAGTTATCTTATTATAAGATGTATAATATCATCCTTCTCTTGTGTCACATAATGTTGTGACAGTTGTGACATCACATTATTCTCTTTTACTAAGTGCAAAATAAAAAGGAGAAGAAAAAGAAAGAGAGAAAACTCAAAAGAAATATAAAAGAAACTTAAATAATAGGAGAGAAATAAAAAAGGAAAAAAACCACCATTCTTGAATCTGACAAATAATAGTTACTATATATGATTTTTTAGTCTGATAATCAACTTAGATTAAATACTATACTTATTCTCTTACAATTACAGAATCTTATTTTCTAAATTATGATTATGTAATAATTAAACTAAATACAATACACAAATTTAAAGCCAAGATTATCATTCATATTGTATATACTTCCCAAATAACTTTCCTCTCTACTTTCACTGAGTATCCTTATTATATTCAAGGATAGTAGATTTGTTTATTTTTCATTTTTCTTCTATTATTTAAATGCCTCTTATTTCTTCTTTGACTTCTCTTTCCTTCTTTCTCTTCTTTTTTCATTTTGAACTTAGTAATAGGAGACAATGTAACATCACATATGATATATCATAAAAGATAATGACTCTTATTCATATAACTCATAACATTTAGGATAGGCTAGATATAAAGTGTGCACAGACCATATATTAGAGGTATATAAAGTAGACACATCTATACTAGAAATTCTACTAAGTTCTTTTGTGTTAACCAATACAAGTTTTCTCTTTTAACTAAACTCCTGGTCTTAATTTATAACAATCCTGTATTAATCTATTTTTTATATAACATCTATGAATATACTCAATAAGTGTGAAATTTCTCCTAATACTTGAGTATAAACTTATTCAATCACAGTTGGTTTTTATCACATTTTTGCTTGAATAAGTACTCTTGTTAGAAATAGTACATTGTTGACTACTCAAAGTTGATGCCTGACTTCTTGACAAAATCTGTAGTAGAAACAAACTCAATTTTCTATTTTTGTTTGAGTATAAAATTTTCCATTTATTTAATATATTTATTTATATTTACTAGTATTATCTGCTAGTCTATTGTTTCTTAGCTAATATATTAAGCAAGAAAGAGTGCTGAAGTAATATCTGTTGAAAGAAACAAATAAATAGTAGTATAGTGCAGTATGGATAGCTGATAACCACTTACTATTAGAGTAAGATTGTTAGTGAAAAGCTTGAGTATGAATATAATACAGGATATAAATAACACTTGAGCAACTTATTGTAAGTACTGTGTATTATTACTTAGTTATGCTATGCTAATTATAGTATGACTATAAATAAGCAGAATATTTATTCAATAATATCACTCTGGAATATTATACAAGAAAACATTTTTCCATAAGAAAATAAACTCCTCTGGTAATTAAGTACCTATAGGCTTCTTCTAAGTAAGATAACCACTTTTAAATAATGTCTCAGGTTCTCTCAAGACTCTAATGGCTCAAGAAACAGTATGGTAGCTACTAAACAAACTAGATCTCTTGGACTAGACATGTCACAAACTTCATTCAGCTTGTATCTCCACAACTAGTAGACCAATTTTTACAAACTAAGCTGCACTGGAAAGCCCCAAATAAGAGCTATCCGTACATATGTGGGATGTATAAAAGCAACAACAAATGACTGAGATATCAGGCTATTAGTAGCTGTAAAAGCTTTGTCTGCTAATATCTCATAAATAGCTAAACAGATTCGCACAATTAAACTTACATTAGAAAAGTGCTCATCAATCTATTTACAACAATATATAATGTGTCTCAAAGCAATAAGTATTGGTAGAGATACAAGCATATCAATGTAGTGACATGATTAGTTACCATCTAAAATTAGCCTGACAGCTGCTATGACAGATGACAGCTCCCATCAGGTATGAGTTTTGATCATGTGACAGCAACAGCTTGTACATAGACTATTACTCTTTTATATATACTTCTGTGTCTGAGGATTATACCTCAGACTTAACAACATCAATTTTCATCAATCTTTATTCTTTATTATCTGTATTGATCTTAATCATCATTGTTATCATTATTGAACTTCTGAATCACTTCTAAACCTCTGAGAGTATACCCAAGATTCAGATATCACAAATAAGTGAGTAGTTTATTTTGTGATAAGACATATCATAGACTTATGAAAAACTAGCTATAGAGGCAACAGGCTTACAAGTACAGTCAAGATGTACATGGGTATTCAAAATGACTAATAGGAATATAAGAAGAGCTGTTAAGATAACTGAGTAGAAGAGCAAGATACTTCAAATCTCCAGGAAATCCTAAGTTTACTATTTAAAAAGTACTAACTATATACTTACCTTCAGGAAATTTCAAAAGAATAGAATGGAGATTCCTAAAGGTAATAACTACTCTAAATACTAGTGTTACAATTACAAAACCTTAGAGTTGGTCAAGTAAAAGAACCTTGTATTAGGATTAACACAAGAGAACTCAATAGAGAACTCTGTACAAGACTGTCTACCTTATATACTAATACCTAATGATCTGTGTGAGCTATTTCTAGCCTACCCTAAATGACCATGTGTATCACATGTT
>Ga0157358_1000185_pt1 | contig 24486 bp, 19 predicted proteins | sample AttcapACBM2_FD_111484 | JGI IMG/M metagenome (GOLD analysis project Ga0157358, IMG submission 111484) | Fungus gardens microbial communities from leaf cutter ant in Botucatu, State of São Paulo, Brazil - Atta capiguara ACBM2 | ecosystem: Host-associated > Fungi > Mycelium > Unclassified ... | reverse complement strand
TATATAATACCATCTGTTTCAGAATTCTTTATAGCCTTCTTTGTATCACATAATCATGTGACAGTGACAGTGACATATGTGACCACCTTATGATAGATACCATGTTTTTGTTACACTTTGTAATATTTATGACTATCACATATAATATCATACTTTACTATCTAAGTCTAAATTAAGAAAATAGAAATGAAAACCAAAATTAAAATTAAAAGAAAAATAGAAAGTAAAAATAAAAATAAAATAACATCAAGTCCTACTCCAAACCCAATATATTCTCTCTCATAGAATTTGGAAGAAATTACTAAATAAATCTTGTTTGTTAGAGTAACTAGTAAAGTCTGTAGGATTTTACAGACTTTCACAATCTCTAAAAGAATCCAAGTTTCATTGATATAATACTGTAAATATACCACTTATCTCCAAGAGAGTTTAAGAAAATAAAGTAAGATTTTTGAAGACAACAGATATTTTATATAGCTATGATATATATTCCAATCTCCCAGATCAGCTTACTTGATAAGAAATAATAAGGACAGTATAACTAAAGGTATTCTTATAGAAATATCTAGAATATTAGCTCAGAAAGAAAGAAAGATTGCTATTAGTAATAAATAAGAGAGGTTTAGAATAATAGTCAAGATTAAACTTTGAGGTTAGTAATAGAGTTAAGAAAACAAATATTATAGGCTTTAACAGTAATTTTGGAATCAAAAAAATAGGTTTTCTTATATCTACTTCAATTATTACAATAGAAATTATTTAAAACTTGATGGTTACAAGCTTGGTAGCTCTAATAAACTATAGTGCTCTGAAATTTAACTAGTAGAAATCTATCATCCTATTTAAAACAAATACTTCTGAGGTATCTTCCTAAGAATTCTCTTCTAGACTAAAGTTCTTCTATTTAATAAGATACTAGAACTTCTCATGATACTAATAGCTATCTAAAATCTTCTTAACTCTCTACTTTTCTTATTCATCTATAAGAAAAGAATTTAGAGAAGATTTTAAATATCTACTAGATATAAAGTTTGTGTCAAGAATGAAAAGTATAGACTTATTTTTTTCTTATTTTCTTTCTTATTTTCTTTTCTTTTTGATTTATTTTCATATTTTTCCATTTATAGAACTTAAGGTTAGGGTTAGTCATGTGATACAAGAAGAAAGGAGTAAAAAGTTCTAGAAGAAGTAATGTCATACAGTATATACACCACATGTTGACCTCATACCTAACATATAGTGGTTTAGTGTAGGGTGTATAGTAGTTAGCATAGACCATCTGAATAGGTATATAAGGTAGTCTACTTTGTATAGAGTTCTTTATCAAGTTCTCTTGTGTTTTACTCTAATACAAGAGTTTAGTTCTTTTATCCAACTCTAAGGATTTAAGATCATAACAGTTTGTAAATATAGTGTTTACCGAATAACATTGAACACTAAATGTAGTTTTCTCAACACTGGCAGAAGTTTTAGCTAGTAAGCCATAAATCTTATTCACTTTTTTATTATATAAGATCTAAATTACTAGTGCAATAGTTTGGCTAAAGAACAAATAGTATAAATATCTAAAAATATCAGAGTTGAAGATGGTGGACTTTAGTTATTTTTATTTTTATTTATTTATTTTCTTATTTAAGAACTTAGAGTTAGAATTTAACATAATATTATACTTAGTGAAGGTAATGTTTGAAAAGCTACAGATAAACCTTTGGTAGAAGTTAGTAAACCTAAGACTGACAAGTCTATATTACTAAGCTTCTTATATAGAGTTTATATACTCTGTATTATATGTGATAGTTGTAATAGTCACATATTGTGATAAGGCATGATGGCTGTCACAATTTGGTCACATATGTAGCAGTCACAGTCACATAATCATATAATATAGAAAAAAATATAAAAGGTTTTGAAACAATAATATTATATAATATATTTTCTACATATTAATCTTATAGATAATATATAGTCTTTAGGATAGATTAGACATAGTATAGTACAGACCATCAACTTAACATATATAAGATGGATAACTTTATACTAAGAACTTTATAAAGTTCTCTTATATTAACTTAATACAAGATTCTTCTTTTGCTCTTACACTTGAGCTTAAGTTATAATATTAGAACTTAATACTACTTTTGAGACTGTCTAACTTAAAGCCTTTTTTATTTTTCTTTACTCTTTTATTATTCTTAACTAAGAAGTAACATTATTCTTTGGTCAAGAAGAAATATCTAGACTCTAAGCTTAAAGAGAAAGTAATAGCCACTGAAAAGTTTGTTGTGAATATTAGTTGTCAGGGGATATTGGCAATACTATAAGTTCAGATTCACTCTATAGAGGCTTAGTTACACTTCTGAGCTGGTCATTATCTAGACTAGCTTCTGATGGACTAATAACTGCTTCTAATTTCCATTATCTAGTCTGTTACAGTAGTACTATAGTTATTGTTAATTATAGTGTAAATATTAATTGGTCAAGTGCACAGACCATGTGCTTGGACCATTTTACTATAGTATATATAGTAGTGGTATAATAGTAAAATACCTTACCTAAATATCATCTGAAGTTCCTGGACACTTATAACTTTTCAATGTAAGATTAATTCCCTTACATTAGTGACCAAACTCAGGTCACTAGCTAAATATACTCATTGTTTAAGTAGGTAATGTTATATAGTATATGTAAGGAGATTAGTCTTACTTAAGAAGTTATAAGTACTTAGAAACTCCAAATAATATTTAGGTGAGATATTCTACTGTTACATCACTATTATATAATAACTATAGTACTACTGTAGCAAACTAAATAACAGAGATCAGGATAAAGTAGAGATAGTTATCAGTTTATTAGGAGCTAGTCTAGGTAATGACCAGCCTAGGAGTAGTAGTGTAACTAAAGATCTTGTACTATAGTATTTACTTATAACCTATCTATACAGAAAAATAGCAAAAACATCTAGTTTAGAAATTTCCTACTTAGAAATAATAGTCAGTATTCACTAGAGCAATAGTTAATAAAGCAGTAGAATAAGTAGTTAATAGACAATATAAGATAGAACTTAAAGAAGGCCCACTGACATCTACAGAGATGTCTTTGGAAATGGAGTTCAGAAGTAGTGTTGTAACAACTACTAACCAAAATAGTTAATATCACACTAAATAAGCACACTCAATAGTCTTATAGAGATCATAAGAGAACTTGGTATAGAATTTCTGATGTATTACTATTCTATTTATACTATAGTATATGGTCTATGCCATGAGATGAACATGTTGTAGATATATAACTTGAAGTTATTCTTTCAGCCTCTTCTTTTATGTTCTAGGTTTATACCATATTGTCATATAATATGGTATATAACCATAGTTATATACCTCTTCATTGTCTAAGAAATAAAATAAAAATAAAAATCAAAGAAAATAGATTAAAAATTAAATTAAATTAAATTAAAATATAAGAGTCTAAGCATATCATAACAAGTAGTGCCAATACTAGTCCTGCTTTCTTATTTAGTTTTAATCTGAGTTAATATAATTCAATTGAACAAATATTAGTTTTATTATAATAATAAAATAAGTAAATACTGAGGATATAGAAATAATTGATAGTATTGAGAAAAGAAGCTAAATCAAGGCTCAGCAAAGAGTTCCAGACAAAGGTAGCTAGATTACTTTTATTTGATAGAGAATTTGTTTATGATTGAAGACTAAGAGTTAAATGAATAAAAAAACTTTATATAACATAAAAGAACTTAATAGAGTTCTAAATATAAAATGTTTATCTTATATATACTGGGCTAATGATCTGTACTATACTAAATATAGAATCAACATTTATTACATAAGACACAGTAGTAGTCTGTGGTAACTACTTCATAGCTCCATACATGCAAACTGAAATGAAATAGAAGAGAAAAAGAAAATAACAGGAATTGCTACTAATATATTCTACTGTTATAGAACTTCTGTTGTTTTTTACCATGTTAGTTCTTATTGAAATACTTTCTCCAATATAAATATATGTTACTGTTTGCTTAATAATTCTCTTTGCAGTTTATATACTTAAATGAATGCAGACAGTGCTTGCTCTTCTTCATTTCAAGCCTTGTAGAATTGATCTTTAAGTTTTCTTTACAACACTATGCCTTCTCTTAATGGTACTTGAATTTGTATGGTTTATTATATTTAATGCATCTGAAACCATATGCTTAGCAAGCTATAGTTGAGTATCTCCACTTCTAATAGTTCTTGTACTAAGGGATTCTGAGATTTATGTTGGTATCACATATAGTAGCAATGAATCACTTAACATTAAAACTTCAGTTAATAATTGACTTAGCTTTAGAATTGCTTTGTAAGTTTCAGATATTGACCCATACTACAGCTGAGTTAGATTTGGATAAAGCCTTGATAATACAAGGCTTGTGTTATGGAACACTTTAGACTTAACATTTTATTTTTCTTTTATCTATTTTTCTTTTGATTTTCTTTTTCTTTTTCTTTTTCTTTTAGGATGATGAAGAAGGCATGTGACAAGGAAGTCACATGACAGGTCACATGATGTGACATCATAAGCCTAGAACTTGATGGGAGGGTCTGGAAGATGATGTTAGGGCACCTGAAGTATACATGGTGGCCTTGAGTAGAATATGAGGCAGGAATGAGAATGAAGCATAGACATAAGGGCAGAGTTATTTATTAGTAGCACGGACCATGAAACCTTTGTATAAATAGGACTCTAATTAAGAAGAGGCTCCTTGTCGAGTTCTTTTGTGAATTCCCACTTGATAATCCTACTTTGAGATTTTACCGCTTGTGTTGTCATTTATTATTCTGATAAGTGGTAGCCACAACAGCTTGGACATAAAGACAGCATTATTGAACAAATTTGTTTCTTTGATTACTTTAACTAAATCAGATATAATTGGAAGGTTAGTATTTTATAAGATATAAGAAAGACCTAGTATTTTCAAATATGATTTCAATCTAGAAAGTCAAGGAGTATTAATGTGTTTGAAGTTAATATTGTTGATTTTTTTGACATATTTTTTTTAATAATGCTTATGTTTTGAACAAAAGTAGTTTAACAGGTAGTTATGACAACTCTATTGTTTTCCAAATAGATAAAGTCTATTATAGTATTTAAATTGGCTTTCTTAAGATATCTATTAATGTTGATAATAAGAAAGTTTGATAACCTCCATATTACTCTTGCTCATTAGAATGATAACCTGTTTTCTTGAAGATCCTTTCATAATCATGTTGATCATTGGTTTGGCTATGTTTGATTTGTTGATAATGTTGTTAATATCAACAATTTTGTTAGAAGATAGAGTTAAAAATATGTCTTTGATATGTAAGACATTTTCAACATTGATTTTTAAAGTCTGAGTATATGACTTCTTGTTATAGGTGAGCTTGAAAGAAGAAGTCTATGTGTATGACTTCTTATTGTTGATAGTATTGGTTAATTTACTTTTATTTGATCTAGACAAATCAAAAGGAGGTGTTAGAGCATTAGAAGCTGCTATCAAAGTATTAGGAGCTATTATGGGTTTTACAACAAATCAGGCTAATATACATCTTTAAAAAAACCTATTGTTTTCATCTGTAATAAGCTTATTCCATCTAAACTTATAAATGATATTAATTAGATGTTAGGATATAGTGCCAATTTCTACAAGTTTTGGAAAATCCTTTGCTAGTTTATTACCTAAGAAATATTACTTGATAAATGTTCCTATTCTGAGAAGTAAGCACATGATGTTTTGGGCATTACTGCTAAGGAATTCTTTGATCCTAATTAGAGAAGTAAGAGAGAAGATACTATTCTAAAGGTCTAGATCTACAAGTTAGTTGTCATTATAGGGAATAGCCAAAGATTCTAGAGAAGGTCTGGCATTAATGATATCCATGTCTTGACCATGAGATATGAAAATGTTATCTTCTACTGTTTGAACATTAGGAAAATATTGAGATGGTGCTGAAAGTTCAGTGAAAGTTGAGGGCATAGCAGGCTTTTACATTGCCCTACTATTAAAGATGAATAGTACATTGTTTACCTAAGGAAAGTCCATATTCATGAACAAATTAGATATAGCATCTCTTGAAACCTTGTTAGTAGGATTAGAGAAGTGATTTGTAGAGTTATCATAAGGCCAGAAGACTTTTTTGAAGCTTGATTGTTTAGATTTTATAAAAAAGAGTTCAAGTTGTTAAGTGGAAGAATGTATTTACTAATTCACTACTAGATATTACTATGCAAGATAATAATATGAGTGAAAGAAGCAATACTTAACCCTAAGTCTAAAAATAAGAAAATAAATGGAAAATAAAAATAAAAATAAGAAAAGAAATGAGAATAAATAAAGTCCACTATCTTCAACTCTGACAGTATAGGTTATATATGAAGATAAAAATGAGAAAAATAACAGTAGAAGAATAAGTACAGTGGATTTGCATAGGAAAGATTAGCAGATATATAAAAAGAAAATATATTGGAAGATTTTAAAACTGAAATATTAGACTTTGAGATAGTAGGAGAATTTTTGGAAGAGATAAAGAAGAAATTTAGAAAAGGTAACAAAAAATTAGTGAAGATAGCAGAGTAAAACAAGGTTAGTATACTATGGATAAATTTATCTAAATGTTCAAATGAGCAGTGATGGATAGCAGATATAGAGAGAGATTATTAATAGATAAGTTTAAGAAAGAAATGAATAGGAAAATTAGAAGATAATTGATAGAGGTGGTGGACTCTTTCAAAAGTATCAGACAATGATACAGAAAAGTGGCAAATTTGGATAAACATTGAAAAAAAGCAAGAGAAAAGAAAAAAGACTAAGAGATAAGACAGAAGATGAGGAAAGAAAAATAAGTGGAGAAGGATCAAAAAGATGAGAATAGTAATAAAAAAAGAAGTAGAAAGTATTTTGGTTATAGAGAATTTGGATATATTGTGAGAAATTGTAGAGTTAAGAAGGAAAAGGAGGATATAACAATGGTTTTCCAATAGATTTGAGATATTGGCAAGAAGAATAGTAAATATAAAAATGTTGAAAATAGGAAAGCAGAAAAAGAATAGAAAAAGAATTTTAAGGGAAGAAAAGTTAAAGAAAGAAAAAAAAGAAAAAACTAGTAGAAGTACAAAAGATAAATGAGGAATTCTAAGAATTGTTGAGAGAAGTAATGGTAAAGAATAGATTAGAGAGAATTAATATACAGAAGAAAGTAATAGTAGAAACTTTGTTAGATAGTAGAGTAATAGAGTTGATGATGAGTTTAGAGTTTACAAAAAAGCAGAGGTTTAAATTGAAAAAGACTTATTTATGTGAAAAATATAGATGGTTTTTTCAACAAGAAGGGACCTATTGAGCATATAGTGGAGATAAATATGTATTATTAGAGGCATAGAGAGAAAATATAGATTGATGTGATAAAAGAGAAAAAGTAGAAAGTGATTTTGGAAATACTATGGCTTGTATGTTACAATTATGAGATTGACTGGAGAATAGGAGAGATAAAGATGGCAAGGTATCTGAAAGAATATAGAAAGCAGTGAAGTCCAAAGCAAGAAAAACCAGGATAGTAAAAACAAAAAGAAGAAGAAAAGAAAGAAGGAGAAGAAGAGAGACAAGAAGAAAAGGCAAAGGAAAAAGAAGATAAAAGAAGAGGAAATCAAAAAGGAAAAAGACAATAGAAGTAAAGAAGATAGCAGAAAAATAGAAGATTTGGAATAAAGAAAAGGAAGCAGTAAAGTTGGAGGAAGAACTTAAGAAATTTGTTTCTCTAAAGTTCCACAAATGAATTCATGTCCTCAGGAAGAAAGCAAGTAAGAGGATGCCAATGAAGAAAATATAAGATTATGCAATTGAGTTGAAAAAAGAGTTTATGCTGAGGAAGAGGAAGATTTATTCATTATCAAGGCAAGAGAGGAGAGAGATGTACAAGTTCATTGATGAACAAGTGAAGAAAGAGTATATTAGGCTCTTAAAATTGCCTCAAATAGTACTAGTGTTTTTTGTAGGAAAGAAAAATAGTAAAAAGAGAATGGTTTAGAATTATATATATTTAAATGAATATACTATTAACAATAATTATCCTTTACCTTTGATTTTAGATACAGTAAAAAATATAGGCACAAAAAAGCATTTATGACTCTAGAAGAATCATTCAAACCAACAGGGATGTTTTTCAGTCTAATGAATTTACTTGCAATATTCCAAACAATAATGAATGAGATTCTGCAGGACTTGATCAATACTGGAGAAGTAGCAAGTTTTATTAATAATGTAATAATAGAAATGAAGAAGGAAGGACATGATAAAGTAGTGGAGGAAGTAGTGAAGAAGTTAACAGAGAACAATTTGTATGTGAAGCTAAAGAAGTGTAAATGAAAAGTAAGAGAAGGAGAATTCTTAGAAGTAGTAATTGGACTAAAGGGAATAAAAATATAGCAGGAAAAGATGAAGGTGGTATTGGACTGGCTGACTTCCAATAGGGTCAAGGATATACAGAAGTTCTTAGGACTTGCTAACTACTATAGGTGGTTTGTCAAAGATCTTGCATTTATAGCTAGGCCATTACATGACCTGGTAGAAAAGAAGCAGAAGTAAGAATGTAAATTAATATAGGAGAAGTCATTTAAAGCATTGAAGAAATGGTTCACTACAGAATCTGCTCTGATAGAACTAGACTTAAATAAAATAAGAATAGAGGTGAACATGTCAGATTATGCTATAGGAAAAGTGTTGTCAATGAAGTATGAAGATAGATGATGGAGGCCAGTGGTATACTTGTTAAAATCTCTAAATGAGATGAAGAGAAATTACAAAATCCATGACAAGAAAATGCTGGTGGTTACTAAAGGATTGGAAATTTGGAGATACTTTTTAGAAAACATCAAGTTTAAACTCAAAGTTTAAACTAATTACAAGAACTTGGAATATTTTATGAAAGCATAAAAGTTAAATCATAAACAAGCTCATTGGGCTTTATATTTGTCAAAATTTGACTTTACTTTAAAACATGAACCAGGAACAAAAAGTAAAAGACCAGATTAGAAGATTAGGAGAGAAAATAAGTAGAAAAAATAAAAAAAGACAAGAGGGAAAGATAAAGAGGTAGTGAGAGTAGTAGAGGTGATGAAGAAAGCAGAAGTGAAAGTATTGAGAGATAACAAGTGGAAAATAGAAGGAGAATTAGTATTAAAAAGGAGAAAGGTCTATGTACTAAAATATGACAAGTTAAAGATAGAAGTTATTCAGTTATACCACAATGTACTAGTAGCTCAATACAGAGGTAGATAGAAGATGATGGAGTTAGTAACAAGAAATTACTGGTGGCCAGGAGTAACAAAAGTTGTAGGAAAATATATGAATAGATGTAATTTATGTCAGAGAATGAACAATAGAACAGAGGCATCAGTGGGAAAGTTTGATGATAAATATGTGATTTTAGTAATATGTAATAAGTTGTCCAAGATGGCATATTTTGTGGCAACAATAAAAGAGATATTAGTAGAAGGATTAACAAGGTTATTATTAGACATGGTTCATACTTGAAGGTGAAAGTCTGTGGAGTTGGCTTGGACATGCACAGAGTGTAGAAACTCCATGTGATGAGCTCAGTAATATGGACTTGTCAGAACAACCTTGGCCTCAACTTATGTGTTGTGCCTCCTACAAGCTATGTGGTCACAATTTCAGAGAATAGTCTTGTAAGGAGTTATAAGAAGAGGAGTAAAGTGCATCACCATTGATACTAGAGATTTAGCATCAACTTTAGTCAATTATCAGGATAGCTATTACAAAGTGATCACTAGCCTTAAATACATAAAATAACAGATCTCTAAGTAAGTTTCAGTAATGAAACACTAAATAGGAGTTCAGATTTAGAGAGGAGAAAACTCTGCAGTCTGAGTAAATTTGCAGAGTTTGAAGAAGATAATTAGGCAATAGAAACAGATAAAGATGACTGTAGATTTTGACTCAAATAAAGCCAAACAACCATGGACTTTTGATGGAATTAAGTCTATTATAAAGTACCAAACCACCAACAGAGTTTTGGGCACAAATAAAGCCAAATAACTGCAGGAATTTGATGTTGTATTGAAGTCAAACATATCTCAGACATGTTTTGAAGTTTGGGATATGACAGTTGTTCAGAGATAATATATGGAAGTTACATAGGTTGCCAGAGAATGTAATATTGAATAAAGAACCACAGTTTGTAGTAGAGTTAACAAAGGAGTTAAATAGTATACTGGGAATTGAGATGAGGTTGTTGATAGCATTTTACTCACAAACAGATAGGCAAACAGAATAGATGAACCAAAAGTTAGAATAGTACTTGAGGTTTTTTACAGAGTATAAACAGAGAAATTGGCCAAAGTGGTTAGTAATAGCAAAGTTTGCAGTAAACAACAAGATTTATTTAGCAATGAAGATATTGTCTTTTATAGCAAATTATAGTAGAAGGTTGAGAATAGAAGCAGATATCAAGAGAAAAAAGTAGAGAAAGTAATGGAGTTTGTAGAAAGGATAAAAAAGAAAACTAGAGTAGTATTAAGAAAAGCATAGGAGAAGATAAAGAGACAGGTGAATAAAGAACAAAAATAAGCAGAAATATAGAAGAAAGAAGATAAAGTGATATTGAGTATAAAGAATTTAATATTTAAGGAGTGATTAGTGAAGAAGTTGACAGAGCATATATAAGACTATATATAGCTGAGGAAATAGTGTTGAAGAATATAGTAAAGTTAAGGCTACTAATCTTTAGAAAGATTCATTTGGTAATAAATATTAGTTAAGTCATAAGGTATAGAGAACCAGTAAAGAAGCAAAATATAGAGAAACCAAAACCAGTGAAAGTAAATGAAGTTGAAAAATAGAAAGTAGAGAAAATTTTAAATTTTAAAGTAAATTTAAAAGTAAAACCTTGTATTAGGGTTAATACAAGAGAACTCAATGGAGTTTCTAAGTATGGTCTATCTACTTTATATATGCTGGGCTAATAGTCTATTCTATATTAAACCTAGCCTACTCTAAAGAGTATGCATTTACCTTAAGATTAATATGTATAATATATACTATATAACATTATTGTTTTAAGACCTTCTATGTTGTGACATGTGATAGATATGTGACATTTTGTGATAGTTACATGTAACATCACACTATCTTCTTTTTCTAAGTCAGAAAAATGAAATAAATAAAAAATAAGAAAATAAAAAATAAGTAAAGTTTACTATCTTTAATTCTGACATTTACAGCAAAAAATGATATATGGAAAAAGAAGAACTTAGAGAATAAAAAAGATGTGAAAGACAAATTTAAATTCAAATGCTGAGAAATTTAGAAGAAGTAAATTGCTAGAGAAGTATATAGCAAGGTTATTGTTTAAGTGAAATAATAGAAAATTTAAAGATGAATATTTAAAGAAGTTGGAGAGAAACTGGCAAAAATAAAATTCAGTTTCTCTAGAGGAGAAATCTTGAAGAGAGAATGATATCAGAGTTGAAGATAGTAAACTCTATTTATTTTCCTTTTCTTATTTATTTATTTTATTTGAAAACTTAGAATTAAAGTTTAGTATAACTATCATACATTGTGACAAGGTATGATGTCTGTCACAAGTTGGCCACATATGTCACAGTCACATGATGATGTAACACAGAAGAAATATATAAAAAATTCTGGAATGATAATATTATACAATATATTTTCTATATATTAATCTTATAAATAACATATAGTCTTTAAAATAGATTAGATATAGTGTAGCATGGATTATTGATCTAGCATGGATTATTGATCTAGCATATATAAGATAGATAACTTTGTACTAGAAACTATTAATTTCTTTTGTATTAATCCAATACAAGGTTTTTTTTACTCTTATACTTAAACTTAAGTTATAGCATGTTATATGCCTATTTAAAAGACTATTTCCTATAGTGGTGATGTTTTTCCAGCATGTCTAACAAAAGCCTATCTTTCATAATGACCATATTTTCTACAACATGTTTTTATAGTGATAATATAACTATCTCCTAATCTTTTAAGTATTTGGTCTTCTATGATAGAAATACTTTTATTAAACTCAGTCTTCTATGGCAGAGTTCTTCTATCTGGTCCCTTTTAGTGTTTGAACACTGAAATCTAAAACCTCTGCTTAGAGCTATATATTCAAACCCCTGAGTATCTCCTAACTATCTAATTTGTATATAAAACTAGTAGTTATATTGTAATTTACTAGTCTGATAATTAACAAAGATAATTCTTATTGAACTCAATTTCCAGTGTTCAGCAACAACACACTATTATCAGTACTCAACTCTCTTTTGGACTCCATCCATTTATCTGAAGTTGCAACTACATAGTAGACAGATGGTATAGTATATAAGCTGAGGCTAAGATTATTCTGACAAGTCTATATCACTAAGCTTCTTATATGGAGTTTTTGCACTCTGTACATTTATAAGCCAACCCTATAAGATTTTGCCTTCTAGTGTGAACTGTACCTGATATTATTATCAGACTTCTAAGTCTACTATCATTTCTAAGCAGTTTTATTTGCTAAATTCTTCTGTTACAGTCTTACCTGTAAATCTTTTGACTTGTCATATGTTAAGTTCACCCATTCTAAAGATACATCACTGTAACAGTATTGTCATTACAAAATCTCTGAGATAAGCCTGTCTTCTATAACAGCCATCCTTCTTGCAACACATCTTCATGGTAGTGATACAACAACTTAGATATCTGGTCTTTCATAATAGGAATACTCCTATCAAACTTGGTCTTTCATAGCAGAGTTCTTCTATCCAACCTCTATCAGTATCTTACCACTGAAACCTCTGTTTGAGGTGATACACTGAAACCCTGAACATCTTCTATATATCCAACTTGTATATAAGACTAGTAGTTACACTGTAATTCACTAGTCTGATAATTGATGAAGATAACTTTCATTGAACTCAATCTTCAGTGTTCAACAGCAACATACCAAATCAGCACTCACTTTCATCTTAGACTTCATCTACTCATCTGAAGTTATAATTATATGGTAGACAAACAGTGCAGCATATAAGCTAAAGCCAAGGTCATTCTAACAAATCTATATCACTGAGCCCATTGCATGGAGTTTTCATACTCTACACATTCCTAAGTCCATTCCACAAGCTTTTGCCTCCTAGTGTGAACTATGTCTGCCATAACTTAAAATTATACTTCAAAGTCCAATAGCTTTCTCCTACTATAACTTTTCAACCCACTTAGGGTCAACTCCAGTTCTATTGCTTAGAACATCTTTCAACACTATATTACATCTTAGCAAACATTCTACTGAAGCATATTGTTGCTTCTAAACATCCCATAGTAATTAAGATATATATACCAAAGAGACTGATCATCTTCTTGGTCTTCAACCTATACCATTTAACCTGTCTGAATAGTTTTATCTGTTTCTAGTCCAAGTATTATTTCTGTAGACAATCATCCTAATTGAGAGAATGCTCCTACTACTAATACCATTACTAATAGACCTAATGTTTCTCATTCTTTGACTTGCTCACAGTCAAAACCCTAGCACAGTAATAATTTTACCAATGAGCAACTAGCTGATATACTCAGTCATATTGTGAGCTCACTTAATGCTAATCAAACCTTTGGTCCCAACTCTAAAATAAGAGGAACCAAAGCTCACATCTCTGATACTTTTAGTAGTACTGAGCCTAACAATATTATAACTTAAGCCCAAAAGTTTTGATTAAATAGCACAAAAGAACTCAGTAAAGTTCTTAGTACAGATGTGTTTACTTTATATACCTCTAGTGTATAGGCTGTGCACACCCACATCTAGCCTACCCTAAATGTTATGAGTTTATATAGATAAAGTTATTATATCTTTTATAATATATAATATTACCCTTCTACTATGTCATATAATGTTGTGATCATGATCATGACCTACATGACTTGCTGGTGATAGTTGTCACACATTGTCACATTACCTTGTCCCTTCTAAGTTCAAGATAAGAGATAAAAGAGAAAAGAAAAGAGAAAGAAAATAGAAGAATTCAAGTAAAAAATAGAAAAAACTTTAATAAGAGACTAGAACTGAAAAAGAACAAGTCCACTGTCTTTGATTTTAACAGACAAGCTCAATAATTTCTTTTTCTAATGTTGCCTTTACTTCCATGCAAATTTTATATAATTCAATACAAACATTGTAAAAATTAACTTTGCAATGACCTACCTTTCTAGAGTTAGCCAGAACTAGTTTGAGATAAACCTTAACTAGGAAGACCAGGACATTCTTCAAGACTAGCTCTCTAACTGGAACCTTTTTGTTGATGGTCTACATTAACATTTTGGTCTCTTAGACCCCATTAGTGAAATAGCTAATATGCTAGATAATCTTCACATGAAATCTGACAATAAGATCTCCACTTACAATGTAGATTTCATATGCTATGCCTTCTAATACACTACTTCTGATATAGATCAACCTGGTTTCTTTCTATGTTCAATTACTCCATTACTGATCATATAGTTTCTTATAATCTCTATGGAACTTTAAACCTAATTTCTGAAGACTTTAGTGTACCCAGAATAGTTACCTATCTCCTATAATTTTTAGATAGTCTTAGTACTAGTATTTAAGACATGTAGATACTCTGTAGTTTCTTAGTTTAAAAATCAATTAGTATAATGTACTAGAATTCTACAAGTGTTAACAGGTTAGCTAATTAACAAATATTATGAATACTAAATAAGTAATCATACTTTGGTCTATGTTACATTTCTAACTATTTTTCAAAATGACCTATTATCAATTATGTTACTAAGCTGGTTCCAGAGATCAGTATTTGAAGATTTGTCTAATAAAAAGTTATTTGCTGTGTAATATAACCAGTTTTTATATGTTACATAAGAGATATTATTCTAACATAGGGTTAGGGTGGGAAGAGCAACTTTGCGATGAAGTCGGCACAACAGTTGGAGAATTACTCCCAACTACTGTTTTGTCTTATATATACTCATTAGGTGCCATTGACATACATGCCAAAACATGTCGAAAATAGCACCATCACTCAAGGTGATAATGCTATTGGTGGCAGATAAGCTGCCACATGGCTGATTACCAAGAAGATAGCAAAAATAGCTTAATCTTCTCACACACTATATAAGATGGCTATGATTGGTTACTGAGTGATTGGTAATCTAAAAATAGCAACCAACTTATTTTTAGCACAAAGCTTACTTATTGCTCTTACTAAGCTGCTTTCCCACCCTAAGCCGAGAACAATAGCAACCATCATAGTCTAGGGAAGGGAGATCATTCCTATGCCTACTTACAAATTAACTGCATCATCTTGAGAAGGTCAGCTGTTTTGAGCTTATATAATTGTCTTCTAATAGTGTTGCTTAGTAATGATGCATAAGTACTCATGCTTGAAAGTTTGACTTCCTCTATGATTTGCCTTCTGTCATAATTTCCTTTCTAAATATGACTGTTATGACATGCAGAGATGCAGTGCATCTACTGAAGCCAAGGTTATTTTAAATTTGCATTCACATATATTGGATAATGTTTCTACACTCTTTCATTATTTTTTCACAAATAGTTTCTTCTTCCAGATATATTTCTTATCTAACAGAAGCTTCCCAATTAGATCCAGAATCCTATCTCTACTAGGAAACAAGGCAAATTCACCTTGTTCTAGAATATATACACTTTAGCAATAATCATTGATTACTGCTACTATGAGTACAACTATAAACACTATTACACAAGACAGGCAGAAAAGGAGACTCTTGAGTCTCACTTTCAAAAGTAAGATAAGACTTCCTTTACTAACAACACTATAGATTTTTAGAACAAAGTGAATACATCCCCAGTAGTCTCATCTACAAAATTATTGCCTTCTAAAGCATTCAACACTTTGTTTTCTGCTCCAAAAAAACAGTCTAATTCTAAAATAATCTGTGCTTCTATTGTAGTGCAAAAAACCACAAGTTGGACTTCTGCTCCAGAAAGCAAACTACAGTTACTTTTAAAAGCTGTGGTACTTTAGTGGCTACTTCCAAGAAACTTTTATAAAAATAGAAAGTAACCCTCAGGCTCTGTATAGACTAAGAACTGTATTGAACTTTTCTATGTAGTAATAAGTCTTATCCAACTCAACATATTTGCTTTTTCTGATCTTTATTCTCTCTTCATCTCTCTTACTTCTCTCTTAATTCTTGGTCAGAATTATCTTAATAGAATTTTTTTTTGAGCTCTAGTTAACTCTGGGTCTACTCATTACTTTGTAGACTGAAAATTTGTCAATATTTACTATTTGAAGACAACTGCAACCCTGCTGGTTGCCCTTTGCTTGTTTGATTAGTTTATCAAACAGTATCATTTCTAAAATTGCTACTTTGCCTATAGCTTTCTCTACTAATGATTGTATAGCTCTAAACTTCTATATCACTCTACTTAATTCTTCTTACTCTTTGGTCCTTAGATATAACTAGTTTATCTAATACAATTCACTGATTGACTGGACAAATAGATTGATAAATTTATATTTATTTTTGCAGGAAAATCTTGCTTCCTCTCACATTATAGCCAACACACTATTAGCATTTCCATTATCTTCTAATCTACAATCACTAAACCCCACAGTTTTCATATCTACATCTGAGATCTCTGTATCTACTTCTAAGTAACCTAATATTACTATCATTAGTACTGTAGTATTTCTATATATATCAAAACTTCTAGGCTCTAACAAGTTTTAACTATGTCTTTACTTTTCAGACATTCAGACTAACTTTATACAACTTGTAGAAGCTTTTGATCTTTCAAATGTCTCTCTCAAGTATTATGAATTCATTGATATATTTAGTAAAGCCAAAGCTAAAGTTCTTGCTTTTTATTATTTTTATAATCTCCAAATCAACTTGGAAGAGGGTGCTTAGCCTCCAGTCAGCTTTATATACTTTCTTCTGGTATCTGAACAAGATATTCTAAAAGAATTTATTGAGGAAAATCTTAATACAGATTTTATTCAACCAATCTTATCTCTATATAATATGCTAGTCTTATTCATTAAGAAGAAAGACAGTTCACTATATCTTTATGTCAATTTCCACAGTTTTAACTATATTTCCAAAAAAAATTGCTATTCACTCTCATTTATCTCTAATCTACTTAACTTATCTCACAAAGTCTATATATATACTAAGATAGATCTTTACCATGCTTACTATCTATTTTGCATAGCCAATGGTGATGAATGGAAGACTACCTTTAGGACATGTTATAGATTATTTGAGTAGTCTATAATGCTATTTAGTCTTACTAATACTTCTATAGCCTTCTAGTAATTCATAAATGACCTCTTTTCCAATTTTTTGGATGTTTGTATTATGATCTATTTGGATAATATACTCATTCACTTCAACAACATGTTCAAACATTGTCAGCATATCAAGAAAGTACTCAAATATCTCCACAAGACTAATCTTTATACTAAAGTAGAGAAATGTAAGTTCTTACCTAAAATATATCCTTTTTTCTTCTGGTCTCATTATGTTTGATAACAAAATGAATAAAGATTATTCAAGACTAGCCAGAGCCTAAGATAGTCAAGAATATTTAGTCTTTCTTAGGTTTTGCTAACTTCTATCACCAATTCATCTTTAACTACTTAAACATTGTTATTCCATTAACTCATCTCACCCAAAAGAACATTCTCTAGATGTTCAACTTCTCCTGTCATAATGCTTTCAACTCTCTTAAAAAACATTCATCTTCACTTCTATCCTTACATACTGAATCTCTAATACTTAACTTATTTATAAAAACTGATGTATTAAACTATGCCTTCACTACAATCCTTTTAATTGTAAATAAAGAAAATGAAGTTGACTCAGTTGCCTTTCATTTCTATATCTTCACAGTAGCAGATTTTGATTATTACATGCATGACAAAGAACTCCTTGCCATTTTTAAAGCTTTCAAAATTTAACAATACTATCTAGAGAGTTTAGTTTTTCCAATTAATATTATTATGAATTACAAAAATCTTGAGTATTTTTCTACTACTAAGATGTCAAAGTTGTGAACAATGGACTTGGTTTTTATTTTCTTTCTCCTTTATTTTTCATTTTCATTTTCATTTTTTATTTTATTTTTGGTTTTACTTTTCTGTTCATTATTTTGAACTTAGATAAAAGATGTCATATCATGTTATGTGTGATAGTCATACAAGTTACAAGTCATGATAAAATTTGTGACACCTGTCACAGTCACATATCACACAAAAAAGACATAGAAGGTTCTAGAGCAAATAGTATCATATAGTATAGCAATAGCATGTTGACCTTATAGAGTATTTGTGGGTTGGGATAAATGTGATAGTAAGGTGGATGGTGGACAAGAAGAGTACTACTAACACCTACTGAAATATTTGAAGATATGTCAGCAGAATTTGATTTTGAAAGTGAAGCCAACATTGGTCCAGTTTTCTTATCTAACTTCAACTTGGACCAACATAACTCAGTTGAACAAATATTATTATTATTATAACAAAGAAACAAGTTAATTGTAAGAATATAGAAACAGATAAGATCATTGAAGGAAAAGAGAGCTGAACCAAAACCTAGCAATGTATTTCAAGCAGAAATGACAACACCACCTTTGTTTAATAGAGAAGCTAGTAAAGTAGAAGGATTTGTGATGGTATGCAAGATATATTTGAGAATAAGGATAAGAAGATCAACAGTAGAAGAGTAAGTGTAGTGGGTTTTGACATATGTGTAGAGAGAAGTAGCAGATGTTTGGAAAGAAAATGTGATGGAAAATTTGGAAATGGAAATATTAGAGTTTGAAACAATGAAGAAACTTTTAGAAGTAAAAAAAGAGTTTGGAGAAGGGAATAAAGAACCAAGAAAGATAATAAAGTTAAAGAAGATTGAGCAAGGTTAGCAGACTATGGATGAAATTATCCAGATGTTCAAAAGAGCAATAAGAGGAAGCAGATATGGAGAAAGACTGTTAGTAGAAGAATTCAGGAAAAGAATGGATGGAAGGATCAGAAGAAGGCTAATAAAGACAGAATAGCCTCCCAAAAGTATCAACCAATGATATGAAAAAACAGCAAGGTTCAATAAGAATTGTAAAGAGTAGAAGAGAGAAAGAAGTAAAAAAAAAGAGAAAAAGAGAAGAGAAGAAGTAAAGGAGGATTGAAGAAATAAGAATAAGAGAAGAAAAAAAGCAGAGAAGGAATAGAGATGACAAGAAGAGTGGAAAAGACAAAGACAGATGAATAGAAAGAGAGAAATGATGGAAAGGAAATGTTTTGGTTGCAGAGGCTTTAGGCAATATCATATTGTCTACAACTGTAGAAATATGGAAAATAGGCAAAAGGAGAGATTATCACAAAAATCCTTAAATAAATTTGAAGTATTGATAAGAAGAGTGATGAATGTGGGAATACCTAGTGGAGTAGAAGAAAGAAAGAATAGAAAGTTGATTTTAAGGAAATAAAAATTGAAGAATGAATGAATGAGTGAAATGAAAGAGAAAAAGAAAATACCAGTAAAAGTAAGAAAGATAGAAGGAGGAGAATCATTGAGAGAGGTGACAGTGAAAATTGGGCTGGAAAGAATAGATATGCATAAAGAAATAACAGTAGAGGTATTGTTGGATAGTAAAGTGACAGGTTTGGTAATGAGTTTAGAGTTTGCAAGAAAGAAGAGGTTTAAGTTGAAAAAGATTGAAAGACATATTTATGTGAGAAATATGGATGGGATGTTCAATAAAAAGGGGCTGATAAAACATACTATGAAGGTTAATAGAGACATAGGGAAAGGATGGAGATAAATGTGATTGGTAAACAGAAGTAGAATGTGATCTTGGAAATATCATGGTATACTCATCACAATCCTGAGATCAATTGGAAAACTGAGGAGGTAAAAATGATAAGATATCTAGATGAATATGGGAAGCAGTAGAGGCCAAAGCAAGAAAAATCAGGGTGACAAAAACAGAAGGAAGAAGAAGTGAAAGAAGAATATGTGGGGAAGAAAGAGGAAAAAGAGAAAAAGAAGAAGAAAAAGAAGAAGAAAATGAAGATAAAGAAAGTAGTAGAAGAGTAGGAGATTTGGAATAAAAAAGAAAAAGCAGCAAGATAAAAGGAAGAGACAAAGAAGTTAGTACTAGAACAATTCCACAAGTAGATCAAAGCAACAAGAAAGACATGAAACCATATAATGGATTTAAAGAAGAGGTTTATACCAAGGAAAGGGAAAATCTATCCCTTGTCCTGAGAAGAGAGAGAGGAAGTAAGAGAGTTTATTCAGAAGTAGACAAGAAAGAGATATATTTGGCTGTTGAAGTTACCACAGACTGTATCAGTTTTTTGTAGGAAATAAAGATGGAAAGAAGAGAAAGATAAATAAGTGGTAAAAGTAGTTAAAGAAATGAAAAAAGTAGAAGTGAGAATGTTGAGAGATAATGAGTGGAAGATAGAGAAAGAATTAGTGTTGAAAGAAGAAAAGGTGTATATGTCAAAGGATAAGAAGCTAAGATTAGAAATTATCTAGTTGCACCATAATATACTAGTAGCTGTATATAAAGGTAGATGGAAAATAACAGAGTTAGTGATAAGGAATTACTTGTAGCTAGGAGTAATGAAAGATATTAGAAAATATATAGAGAGATGCAATTTGTGTCAGAGAATGAAGAATAGAATAGAGATACCAGCAGGAAAGTTGATGATAAATAAAGTACTAGAGAAGCCATAGACATACTTAATAGTAAACTTTATTACAAAGTTACCATTAGTAGTAGGAAAGGATATAATATTGGTAGTGTGTGATCAGTTGTCAAAAATAGCATATTTTGTAGCAATGACAGAAGGGACATCAGCAGAAAAGTTAGTGTGGTTATTTAGAGATAATGTGTAAAAGCTATATCAATTACAAGAGAGTATGATATCAAATAGAGGGCCCCAGTTTGCAACAGAGTTGACAAAGGAGTTGAATAGAATGTTAGGAATTAAGACAAAGTTGTTAACAGTATTCCACCCATAGATAGATAGGCAGAATGAACAAATGAACCAAGAGTTGGATCAGTACTTGAGATTCTTTACAAAGTATAAATCAAGAGATTAGTCAGAGTAGTTAGCAACAACAAAGTTTATAGTGAACAACAAAGTTCATTCAGCAACAAAATTATTGCCTTTTATGGCAAATTACATAAGAGAGTTGAAAATGGGGGCAGCCATAAGAAGAAAAGGGAAAGTAGAGAAAGCAACAGAGCTTACAGGGAGAATGAGAAAATTTTAAGAGAAAGCTGGAATAGTATTGAGAAAAACACAAGTAGAAATAAAGCAACAAGCTGATAAGAGACAAAGAGAAGTAGAAGAATGGAAGAAAAGTGATAAAGTAATGTTAAGTATAAAGAATTTGGTATTTAAGGAGAGACCAGTAAAAAAGTTGACAGAAAGATATGTAGAGCTATATGTGGTAGAGGAAGTAGTATCAAAGAATATAGTGAAGCTAAAGTTACCAGCCTCTATGAGAATTCATCTAATGGTAAATGTTAGTAGAGTAGTAAGGTATAGAAAACCAATAAAGGAGCAAAAAGGATAGGAACTGAAACCAGTTGAAGTTAATGGAGTAGAATAATAAGAAGTTGAGAAAATCTTAAATAAAAGAAAAGTATAAGAGATAATGAAATATTTAGTATATTAGAAAAGATTTACTATAGAAAATTATATGTTAGAAAAGAAGGAGAATCTAGAAAATACAAAGAAAGTGGTAGCTGAGATTGAATTTAAATACTGAGGGGTTTAAGAGAAGTGAGCTACTGTGGAAGTATACAGCAAAAATTTTGTTTGGATGGGATGATAGAAAATTTGAGGATGAATATTTAAAGAAACTAGAGAGAAATTAGACAAGGTGAAAGAAGAAGAAGTTGGACTAAGTTTTTCTAGAGGAGAAATCTTAAAAAGGAGGGTGATATCATAGTTGTGGATAATAGACTTGGTTTTTATTTATCTTCTTTCTCTTTTATTTTTCTTTTCCATTTTCTTCTTTTATTTTATTTTTGGTTTTACTTTTCTATTCTTTATTTTGGACTTAGATAAAAAATATCATGTTATGTTATATGTGACAGTCAAACAAGTCACAAGTCATGACAAAAAATCGTGACATCTGTCACATTCACAGATCACACAATCATGTAACACAGCAAAAAACATAGAAGGTTCTAGAACAAATGTCATCATATAATATAGTAATAGTATGTTAGCCTTATAGAGTGCTTATAGACTTTAGGATAGGTTAGTTATAGTATGCATACAGATCACAGTCTGTAATATATAAGATAGATTAGTTTATACTTGGAACTTTATCAAGTTCTCTTATATTACTCAATACAAAAGTATATCTTTGTCTTATCTCTGAGACTTAAGTTATAATACAAGATGTTGATCCAGCAATAAGTATAGTAGTCCAAATACCTCTCACAGTTCAACCTTGTTATTAGGTTTTATCCTGGTCATCTTGGCACTGATCAAATGCTCTTACTAGATAGTAGGATATTTATTCTAAAGAGGGGAATGCTGACTATACTACAGTCAACTCTCACAACTTTAAACCCATCTTCACTTAAGAACAACTTGTGGCTTTTATATAAGCTACAGTTCTTTTTTTTCCTTTTCTTTGTATAACTATAGTTGTTAATCTCTATAGTTGTTAATCTCAACATCTGTCAAGACTATAGGAAGTAGACTTTGTTTCTTTTTATTTTCTTTCTCATTTTTATTTTATTTTATATTTATTTTTTACCTTTTCTATTTTTAGAACTCTGGGGTTAGGGTTAGAAGTGATTGGTCACATCAGTCACCTCTGATGATGTAGTCACAACATTGATCACAGGACTTGAGAGAAGAAAGTAGAAGGTTTTGGAACAAAATGATGTCATACAACATGGACACCACATGTTGGCCTCATGCTTTACACATGGTCATTTAGGGTAGGGTGCACAGTAGTTAGCACAGACCATCTGTAGGAATATATAAGGTAGACTATTTTGTAAAGAGCTCTTTATCAAGTTCTCTTGTGTTTACTCTAATACAAGAGTTTAGTTCTTTTATCCAACTCTAAGGATTTAAGTTCATAACAACATCCTATACTGAGATATTTGTTTGGCTCTTTTTAATGACCATACTATTACAAACATATCCTTATAGATGGCTAATAGTTTTTTCTGTCTAGATAGCAGAATTTACATACTATTTACTGGTAATCTTTATTTATAAGTTCTCTAGTATAATCATAATTATATTCTTGCTGGCTATTTCAGTCAGAACAAAATACTGGAACTTATTCATTGTAATGATTTCTAGCCTAGCCTCTATACTAATATATAACAATTCTATAAGTTCTGTATCACTTGTATGTAATCCAAACCCCAGTGTTACAAACCCTATGGATCTCTCAAGTAGCTCTCCATCCCCAAATGACTATGGACTTTCATTTTTATAGACTTTATCAAGAAACTTCTATCATCCTTTAGATTTGATATTATCTTGGTTATTATTGACTGGCTCATTGAACAGACAATTTTAATTCCTGCTCACAACACCATAACATCTGTAGACCTAGTATATCTATTTGTTCTCCATGTGTTCTCTAAACATAATGCTTCTTTATATATTACCTTTGACAGATGTTCAGAGTTTGTGTCAAACATTTTTTGTTTTTTAGATACTACTCTAAACATGTAGCTTTACTTCACTTCAGATTACCACCCTGAAGGTAATGGATAAACTGAACACATGAACCAGATACTTGAGCAATATCTCTGTATATATTATAATTATCAGCAAGACAACTGGTCTGAACTTCTGCCACTTATGGAGTTCTCTTACAATAATACTTCAAGTACCACTACCAGTATCTCTTTGTTCTTTGTTAATAAGAGATATCATCCAAACATCTCTATTTACTCTGAATGTAATATTATGTTCTTATAAGCCTACAAATTTGCCATAAATCTTAATAAGTTACAAAATACTCTCAAAGTGAAGATTACTATGGCTTAACAAGTCTGCTAATGCACAACATTCCCCTATATCTGATTTCAAAGTAAGTGATAAAGTCTTTATTAAGGCTCAATTATTTAAGACCATTCAGCTCTCAAAAAAACTATCTGAAAAATACCTTGGATCTTACAAAATTATCTTTTATCCTAGTACTCTACTACTTACCCTCTGTTTGCTAGAGTCTATATGCTCTATTCATCCAGTCTTTCATATCTCCATGTTAAAACTTGCTATTTCCAATACTTTCTCTAAGAGAATATAACCAGCTTTTATACTAGTCATAATTGATGGGAAACCAAGTATGAAATCTCATAGATAATAGACTCCAAAATCAATTGCCAACAGACATGTAAGCTCCTCTATAAGGTCATT
>Ga0157358_1000184_pt1 | contig 24495 bp, 21 predicted proteins | sample AttcapACBM2_FD_111484 | JGI IMG/M metagenome (GOLD analysis project Ga0157358, IMG submission 111484) | Fungus gardens microbial communities from leaf cutter ant in Botucatu, State of São Paulo, Brazil - Atta capiguara ACBM2 | ecosystem: Host-associated > Fungi > Mycelium > Unclassified ... | reverse complement strand
GTGAAGAAAGATAGACTGCTATATCAAATAAAATAGGGTAACGCATTTTTATTTCAATAGCACTTAAATTTCTTTTTACTTTTCTATCTTTTATGCGATTATAAAGATTTTGAGTATGAAGAAGTAAGCGTGTCAGAAATTTCTCATCTGTAAAATCTATTAAAAAAACATCGCTGATTTCTTTTAAGGCATGATGAAGACTTTCGGATACTTCTTGAACTACATATGCATCTATTTGTGATTCTGGATGCCCTTTCTCTCCGTCACATAGTAAAGCAAGCTCAAGTTTATCCTCTGTTGAAATAACAATGTTATAGTGTTTAAAAAGCCACTGTGAAATCTCCTCAATCATTTCAAAAGAGGGACTCGCAAAATTCTGGTGTTCTACTACTGATTGCTGGTGTATAGAAAAAATTAAATGCAAAATAAAATTTTGAAAAAAATAATTATTAACATAAAATTGATGACTTTTAAAAATAGATCTACAAACTTCTGTCATTTCTGATAAGGAAATTTCTCCTAAAAATCTCTGCATCTCTTCTTGTAAGCTTTGAATACTGTTCCCTTGTTGACGAATTAAACTCATGATAAGTTGGCGTTTTTCATCGTAACTTCCTTTTAAATAGTAGTTAAAAGCATGTTGAGAAATGTGTAATCCTTTACTACTTATCATTTTTTGTAATATTCCAATGTCTTGTCGTATCGTTGCTTCAGAAACCCATAGTTTTTCTGCTAAATCAAATAAACCAACTCCTTTTTCATTGTTTTTTAACAATAACTGCAATATGGAAAATCGACGGCTATTTATTGCATTATTTGTGTTGTCTCCTATTTCTTGTTGGCCACTATACCTATAGCCCTCACGACTTGCCTCAATAAGTTTTGGAACCTCCTCATTAATCTGTTTTACATAATAGCGAATACTCCGATCTGTCACTCCCAAAATTTTTGATAACTCTGTACTGGAAATGAAGTTTTGTTTTCTATTCTTTTTTAAGTATTCTAAAAGAACTTCTTTTTTCTTCATTGCTTACTCCTATCTCATTTATTTTGGAAAATAAGCTCCATCAAAAATAAGGAGCTACACCAAAAAGGAGTTTAAAAACTCCTTAAATTTCTGCACCGTTTGTTGCAATGACCTTTTGATACCAGTCAAAACTCTCTTTTTTCAAACGTTTACGTGTTCCATTACCTTCATCATCAATATCAACATAGATAAAACCATAACGTTTAGACATTTGCTGTGACGAACAGCTCACAATATCAATTGGTCCCCATACACAATAAGCTAGTATATCTGCCCCATCATAAATTGCATGTCCTACTTGCTCAATATGCTGACTTAAGTAATCTGAGCGATAATTATCATGGATTTTATTGTCTATTACTTTGTCATACATTCCAAAGCCATTTTCTGCAATTATAATTGTTTTCCCATAACGGTCCCAATATTGCGATAAGCTATTATAAAGTCCTTTTGGATCGATATTCCAGCCCCAAGGGTTGGCTTCTAAATGTTCATTATTAGTAATATCATAAGGAAGATATTTATTTTTCGATGCATCCACCATCTGCGAGAAATAATAAGAAATAGCTAAATAATCTAATGTATTCTCACCAAGAATTTGCTTTTCCTCTTCCGTTATTTCGATATTTATTCCTTTTTGCGCAAAATAGTTCAAAGCAACTTTAGGGTATGCGCCTCTAAATTGTACATCTGTAAACATATATTGCATCCTATTGTGCCATAGTGCAAGATTGATATCCTCCGGCTTACAAGAAGCCGGATAAGCTGTTCCATCTGCTACCATTGTTCCTATCCGAAGATCAGGTAGGTTTAAAGACTTAGCGTATTTTTGAATTAAGGCCGAAGCAACCATCTGATTATGAACTCCTTGGTACTGTGCTTCTTCTTCATTTTCATACTGGTCTTTACAAATACCTAAAGAAAGAAAGGGCTCTACTTGAATCATATTGATTTGATTGATCACTATCCAGTATTTAACTTTTTTACCAAAACGATCAAGTAAAGTCTTACCATAACGAACGAACATTTCAATAACTTTCTTGTTTGCCCAACCTCCGTATTCTAAGGTTAGATGAATAGGTGTTTCATAATGAAGCATGGTAATGATTGGTTCCATCCCAACTTCGCGTATTTTATCAATCATTTTTTCATAATGTTCAAGTGCCGCTTCATTTGGCTCTAGTTCATCTCCATGAGGGAAAACTCTAGACCAATCTATTGAAGTCCGAAAAGCTTTCATTCCTGTTTCTGCCAGCATTTCCAAATCGTCCTCATAAGTATTATAAAAATCAATACCATGACGTTTGGGATAAAAATGTTCCGTATCCTTAATTGCTTTCCTTACTTGTTCTAACGTCATTCCTTCTTGTTCAAGACGTTGGATCTCCATGTTGTCTAATCCTTTATGATAGGGTTGAACATCAGAAGAATTAGGCATTTTACCGTCTTGATTATAGGCGCCATCTGCTTGTGAGGCTGCTTGCGCTCCAGCCCAAAGAAAATTTTCTGGAAAATATGGAAATTTATTTTTTTTCATTTTTTACTCCTCTTTATTTTTATTTTAACTTTCATCTTCTTCAGCCCACTCTAAGTCTTGTTGCACGGCTTGTTTATCATAAACTTTGAAGAATGGATAGTATATAAGCCATGAAATGACAAAGATAACTAGGACAAAAATTAAACCTGAGATTGATTTAGTAATAATCCATCCTGCAAGTGGCCCCGGCGTATACCACATCTGGAAAGGTTCACTTGGAATCGGTACCAGATGTAATTTCATTGTTATCCAAAGGATAATTGGTGTAACTAAACCAGTAATCCAAAATGGAATCATTAAAATAGGATTAAAAGCAATAGGTGCCCCAAAAACAAGTGGCTCATTAATATTGAAAATGGAAGGAACAAGTGAAGCTTTGCCAATCATCCTTAAGCGTGAAGATTTTGCAAGAAATGCCATCATAATACAAAGAGCAAGCGTTGCTCCTCCACCGCCAAGCAAAATTAACGTTACTGCTTCAACTGTAAAAATATTCACTGGTGCATTACCCGCTGCTACAGCAGCTTGGTTAGCTGCTATACCTGGAAGTTCAATTGCATAAAGGACAGGAGTGAGCACCCAACTTGAAATCCCAAAAGAGTACAGGAATGAGAAACCAAGGAAAACTAAAATTGTTAACCCCCAAAAGCTTTGCCCAAGACGAGTTAGTGGCTCAAATACAGCATTAATTCCTTCGTAGAGGTTAAAGTGAAGCTGGAAAGTAAAGAGCCATCCAACTAGAAGTACAACAATAATAGGTAACAACGTATTAAACCAAACTGCCACAAAATCAGGTAAACCAGAATCTTCGCTGATAAACTTTATTTTTGTAAATAAATTCATGATAAATCCTACAAACAAGCCCGCAAGTAAAGCTGCTATCATACCACCTGTACCAAAAGCGTTACTGTCAAAACTTATTATACCTGTGGTGGATTCAATTTTAGGGTAAATCAAAATCATAAAGAAAGCCAATCCCGCAAGTCCTGCTTGTTTTGATATTTCTGAATGCTTTTTTTGTTTCATAACAGCACTAGGAATCAAGTAAGAAAGGAAAACTGAAAAGAGTCCAAACGAGAATGTACCAATCATCGAAAAATCTGGGAATCCTTTAACATAAATATTTACAAGACTTAATATTGTTGCAAAAGATCCGATTAAAATCATTGGCATAGCTGCCATGATAGCGTCCTGAATAGCTGCAATCCAAGCATTTTTAGCAAATTTATTAACTTTCGGTGCAAAAGAATCCGTCATCCAATCCATAAATTTATTCATTTTCTTTTTCCTCCAGTCTCTTATAGAGCTTAATAATTTCCTTCACTAAGTTATGTTCCGTTTTGACGGTCATCACATGGTCTTGAGCATGTCCAAACAGTGATGAATAAGGAATTTCAATTCCTTCTGCTTCCTTTTGTAAAGTGGATGTTTGTGCTTTGTGTGCCTCTATAAGTGCAAAATTTGCCTCGTTCATAAGCTTGTCTGCTTCTTCAAATTTGCCTTGCGCCGCTTGATCTACTGCTTTAAAAATTGCTTCACGTGCATTTCCCGCGTGCAAAATTACCCCCATGGATACCATAGCAAGATCATCGCGTTCAACAGCTTCTGTATTTTCCATTTTCTCTCCTTAACTCACCATCTTACTTTTACTCTGCCTCAAATTTCTTTAGAGCAAACTCAATTAATCCTTTGCCATCAAGTGACCCATATACTCGCTGAGGAATAATATCATATTTAACATTATTTGTTTCACAAAGCTCTTTTACTTCATCAATCATATATTTTAAATGAGGAGCAACTAAGAGTAAATCAGTTTCTGGAAGAAGTCCTGCAACTTCCGTTTCGCTTTTTGCTTTAACTTCAACATCCGCTCCTAACTTTTTAGCTGCTTTTCGTGCTGCTGCGGCCATAAAGCCTGAGGATGCGCCTGCACCACAGGTTAAGAGTACTTGTTTTGTCATGTAATTTCTCCTTTTTCTTACACTAAGTTTTAACTTAGAAAAGTATTTCTTTGATGATTTTATTCTACCACTATATGTTAGCGCTATCTTCTATTTTTATTTCCTAATGCTAGGAAAATTTTTAGTATTTCTTCTGTTACATTCTCCCAATAAAAAAAACTAGTACTCTTTTATACTAGTTTTTCTTATTTAAATCTCCACCCATAGAATCAATAATATAAATAAACTTAAACAAGTGATTTGAGTTCTTCTATACGTTACTCACACTTATTTGAAATTTAATAATAATTCTATGTATTATATTTATGCGCAAAGTTTTTGCTAAAACTATCTGCTGGACATGTACTTAAAACAATTCACCGGAACCTCTTCTCATAAAGCGATTTAGACAAAAACTCAATCAAGTCGGTCCATGTTTCTTTATCAAAAATATTTTTAAAGTAAAAAACATCTTTGGAAAGGAAATTTCCTTCGGGATCACTAGAAATGATAACATCAGCTTCAGGTATCGTTTTGCAGAAAGCGATTAAATCGCTATTAAAAAATTTTTTCAAGGTGTTTTGAATATAGAAGCTATTCACGATGCTTGAAGTATGATTAATATAGACCTGAACAGGGATACTAGGCGCATTGAGTTCGTAAATTGTATAAAGTAATGCTGTCAAACTTTTCCTCTCCAGATCACTCAACTTCTGAGTAGAAGGAAAATAGGTAATGGTCTGATTTAGCCTCTCTTTAACCGCACGATAACGTGGCTTTTTTTCAAACAATTCATAATTTTTTTCGATAGGAACTGCACGGTAGAAATCAACATTAAACTGTATGTAACGTGAATATAGGTTGGTAAGCACTAAAAGATAGTAGGATTTGACATAATTTTCTTCTGAAAACTCAAAAGAGAATGTCTCGCGAAATTTTTCTAGAAAAAGGCTGACTTCGTAACCAATAGGAAGTTCCGACTTTTGAAATTTTTCAACCAAAGTCTTTTTTTCGTTCATATCATCAAACTCGAAAATAAGCCCTCTCACTAAAAAACTGAGAAGTATTGACTCTTTCTCGATAATCTCTGGCGCTACATTAAAAGAGGCAATATTTAAACAGTGTTGACCACGATAAAATATCGAAATATCTTCTAGAAATGCTTTTTCAACCTTGGCATATTTCTTAAAGTAAACGATACGATAAGAAGTCACGCCTGCAAGTATAAGCAATTTTTGTTCCTGAGCTTTTGAAAGTTTTCGCTCAATTTTTAAAGCACGCTTTAGAAAATTTATATCGATAAATTCTGGCGGAAAGGCATCAGAGAAGGGCTTTTTTCCTAAGGTATTGAAAAGGTGCCAATGTGTGAGATAAAGAAAATAACGCACCCCAAGTTCATCTCCCGAAAAATTTGTCGCATTTGCCAAGTCAAATTCGGCTTTAAAAGGGAGCATAATCTCTTTTACTTGTGTCAACAACTTGTAGACTGTCGGTTCACTAAAATTCAAATCATAGGCAATTTCAGGAATTGAGGTGTAGCTTTTACTTATAAGTGCAGAGAGGAGACTGTATAAAGGGCTTTTCCGCATATAATTCAACTGCAATCGTGTCACGATATAATCTGGTGTCATTTCATTTTTCATTTTTATAACTATTTTTGAGGACTTTTTTACGATCTTAATGTCTTGACCAAAAAGTGCATGGATATCTTCTTCAAGTTCCTTGCTGTAGCGTCTAAAAGTTTCATTTTTCAAATTCAATTTCTCCCTTAAATCTTTAGAAAATTCACCTGCCCGAGAAAACAAGATGTATTGAAAGAGTTCAATCTTAACTTGTTCCTTTGGCGTTGTGAAAAGCTCTATCATAACTTTTTCTCCTATTTCCATTCCTCGATTTGCATCTTCCAACATTTTTTATTTCCTCAAGCCTTCAAAATATAAAAACAGCGAAACGCTGTTTTTATATTTATTATAACTTTATGCTGGTGGTATACTTTTAGTCGTCGATACAAGATTCCAAGTTATCGTACTGCTAAAAGTCTCTCCTGCATTCAGATCGGCTAGCGGATCAGGTTGTAAGAGCAACTGCCCGCTTAAATCAAATGCTTCACTGCTTACCGAATCTACAATGTAATTATCTGTATCATCATCTTTAAGATTTATTTCAAAGGGATAGATGGACATTGTAAGTTGACTGTTAAATTTCAGTCTCTGATTATTGTTACTTTGGAAACGACTCATCTTTGCAGAAAGTCGCCATCCCCCTTTTGCTCTACTGTCCACAACTTCAAGATGGTCTTGCGCAGTGGGCTCTCTATCTTTTGTTCCCTCATAGATATAACTTGCGGGCAATTTACCGAAATTAAAGTTAGGCACTTGTTGTAAGAGGAGTTTTCCAGTCGCTTTATTAACCAAGAGTTGAGCCTTATTTGAAGAAAGGGTAACTGTTTCCTTTTTGCCATCACCTGTATCAATTGTTGTTGAAAAAGTGACTTGAACAGCAAAGGGTTTCCCCTTTTCTGTCGCTTCACGCGCAGTCTTCATAAAGGTACTGTCTTGAGCAAAAGAAAGGATATGGTCTGCATCATTGAGACTGGTCAAATCACTTACTGTACCTTTATAGTTTTTTACCCCTTGAGTTTCAGAGAAAGCTTTAGAAGTTTTACCTTCTATATATTTCCATTCATAACTCCATGTTTCGGCGCTTTCAACCGATTTGTTCAAATCTGCTAAACCTTGTCCATCAAGCTCCCAGCTCATACCACTATCTTCTGCAACGTTTTTCGCTGCTAAACCACCAAGGTAGATTGTTTTATTATCTGTAGGCGTTGTCCCATCATCATTTCTAATCCCCGCAGACATGGTAAAAGGAATACCGGGTGCTTGCTCATCAGTGTTTACTTCGTCAAGCTGATCCCCAGCATCAAATTCAACACTGCGACCTTCTGTTTTGAGGAAATTAATCCCCTTTAATGAGCTGGTCCAAGTAATTTTACCTGTCGCATCACGTGGCGTTGTCACTGCTTTTGCTGAATAAGTAGCTTTTTCAAATACAACATTCGGAGTCGTAATGGAGATGCCACTCGCAGCAACCGGCTTATCTTTGACCGTCACTTTAGCTAGATCAGAGTAATAGGTCCTAGCAGAAATGCTCCCTATAATTGGCAGTGTATTGAGCCTTGTTTCGAGCTGAAAATAATAGTTCCCCGCTTGCAGCTTAGATACAGGAATATCAATACTTTGTTTTGTCGAGCCAAGTAGCCCACTTCTATCCGAAAATTCCCCAATACTTCCCTTATTTATCCAACTCCCATCTGCTTGTTCCTGCCAAGCATTTACTTTGACTTTAACTGTTCCCAATGTATTAACCCATGATGTCGTTTTAATACTCAAATCAGCAGTTGTACCTTCAACAATATACTGCTCTTCTTGGGGCTGAGAAAGAATTCCTGTACGTAGAGGAAAGAGTAAATAAAGACCATTACGATCTGGTTCATGGGCGCCTGGCAAGTCTGTATAACTTGCATCTGATGATAGGTCCGCTGGAGTTATTTTTTCAGACTTGGGTTTATCTTCAGCAGTTTTTTCTTGCTCTGCTGTCTCAGATGTTGTTGGTTCTTCCTCTTCTATTGGAGCTACCTCTTCAGACGTTTGAGCCGTTGAGTTCTCCGCCTCAGTAGTTTGACCAGTATCCGTTGGTGCTGTTTCAAGTTCTGACTCTTGAGGGCTTGATGTATTGTCTTTATCGCTTGTTGCACTAGATGAAGACTGTATTTCTGTCTCGCTATCTAAAGCATAAACTGCAGGACTTGCAGTATTTAGCAAGAGAAGGAGCAATACAAACCCTATATTTATTTTTTTCATTGAAGTTTTCCTTTCTCTACATAGATACGAGTTAAGAAAAATACAACGACAAATAACAACAGCATAAAGCCCAAAAAGATGAGGAAATATTCTTGAGCACTTCCTGTAGACGGCAAGAGATCATAATGCACCAACTGTCCATTTTGAGGGATTTCAGGTGGTAATACGCCTGCATCTCTCACATCTTGATGAACTGTAAAACCAATTTTACTTTGCATCATATTAGCGCGCACTGGCTGCGTAAGGAAAAGATTCAACAGACCAGAGAAACCTAAGAGTGCTAAACTAACCTTCAGTTTGCCATTATTCATCTTCATTCTCATCTGTAGTGCCCTTTCTTTTTCCTAGCCCGAAAGCCACGAGGAAAATAATAATGCTGATACCAACTCCTGCAGCTATGAGCCACCAAAGATTTGTATTTGATTTTTCTCCCTCAAGCAGCTTGCTGTTGACAGTTTCTCTATTTTTACTATCAACTGTAAAGTCACGTGCCATATCAAAACTTTTATCACCAGACGTCATCAGCATATGATAGGTATATTTTCCCGGTTTCAAAAGATGGTTATTGGTATCTATTGTATATTCAAAGGAAGAATAGGGAGCCATCTCATATTTTTCTGATTGAGACTGATAAAGCTTGTCTGTTTTTCCTTTTTCCGTCACCCAAGCATCTACTTTTATTTGCCCAAACATGCTTGGAGCTTGGTTACTCACTTCACCTACAACTTTAGGCACTCCCGTATCCGACTTCATCTGTGCGTTGGTTAACTCTAGTTTGGGCGTAATTTTTTTATTGAAGTCTTCCGATATTATGACAGGAATTGTCATTGCAAAGGCATTACGAACACCTACACCTTTTGACTTTGCTGTTTCTTGCGGGACTTTGCGCACATAGACGCTGCCCAAAACAGTCCCTTTCATATTATCTTGCGGTAGCTTAAGGTTAAAGGTAATATTCTTTGTCTGCCCTGCGGCAACTGTTACTTTTTGAGTCGCCTTTTTATCCTCAACTAAATCTTTGAGGGAAAGCCCACCAGCCTCCATTTTTTTGGAGCTGGGAGTGTAATCAATATGGCCATTGTTACTTGTTGTTGCTTGAACAAGCTGAACATCAAAATCTTGAGTTTCATTTTCTGTCAAATTCTGAACAGCTACCGTTACTGGATAACTTGTATTTTTTTCACCCTTAATTGAGAAATAGCCTGCAGCTGGATCAGTTTGACCCTTTCCAAGTACCGGAGTGACGGTAAAACCCGCGCCCTCTTCCGCATGTGCATTCACAGGTAGAAATAAGGTGAATAGCAGTATGGCGAAGCAGCCCAATCCTTTTATAAATTTCATGCTTTTTCAACCTCCACTAAAAAATAAAAGCAAGAACCGACAAATCTTAAGTTTTGCCCGTACTTGCTTATACATTTTCATTTATCCGACAACAAAGATTATGCAGTTGGAGCGACGGGTTGTGAAGAACTCAAGTTCCAGTTGATTGTTGTTTCAAAAGCATCATCAGCTGCCAAGTTGGCTTTTGGATTTGCGCCCAAAGTTAATTTAGCATTTTCTGCAGAAATAAGGAATTCATCTTTACCATGCGAACCATTACCTTTTGCAAGTTCTACAGGACTCTTATCATCTTTAATAACACCTGTAAAATCTTCACCTAAAGTACCGATCGCTGAAAGATTTAAAGCTGCACCTTCCAATGAAGTTTTAGAATTTGTAAATTTATCCATGTTAGCTGTCAATGTCCAGTCTGATGTTCCCAAACGTGTATCACTCACTAAAACTTTTCCTTCAGCTTGAGCAGCTTTTCCAGTGAAACCTGAATAAATTGAGCTGGCTTCAAGAACACCATAGTTAAAGCTTGGTACTTCTTTCAATGTCAATGTGCCATTATCTGGATCCGTTGGATTTCCTGGATCTTTAGCAGTAATCGTGAAGTTAGCAGTAGAATCTTTGGCTTCTGCTTCATCCGCGAACCCTGTAGTAGCTGAAGCCATCGTCATGCTAGCCAAGATTCCCATACCCATTGTTGCTAAAAATGCTTTTTTCATAATAAACATCTCCTCTATAAATTTTTATAAGATTATGTGAATCCACCTTGAATAAACTCACTCCCTTATTTTATAATTTATCTTGCAACATAATTATATTTATTTGTGGGAATTTTCCTCAGCTCAAGATAAACTTTAAGATTTATTTCACATAGGAATTTTAAGGACAAAAAAACTACCCCATGAGGTAGTTTTTATCTATTATTACTCAAAGCGCATAGCTTTGAAATTTTCATTTTCTTGAGGAAATTCCTGTTTCATTTCCCCCACTTGACCAACTTCAATGGTAATTTGTCCAGATAAGAATTCAGTCAAGTGACCGCCAAAAGTCTTGTCGTCACTTAAAAAGTGTAAATGAGCACCATCACCATACAAATCTTCTAAAAACTTAGGCGACCAGATGCCAACAATCGTTCCCGAAATATTTTTTTCGGTAAAATGAGGCTGTTCAGCCAGTATTTCCAAATAATTTTTCGTATTCTTTGCAGGTTTAGAACTAATTTCCACCGAATCAAAGTGTCCAGTCATTTTTAAACTGTAAGCTGTGTTTCGTGTTGGAAATTTCTCTGTCAAATCATGCAAGGTTTGCATCGTTAGTCCATTAACCTTATAAGTCGCAAAAGGTTGGTGATCAATCACCGCAACATAAGGTAGAGTCTCATTTGGCTTAACCACGCGTACCTGATTTTCAGAATTTCCATGATAAGCAGTGCCATCAAGAATAATAACTTCCCCATCAGCACCATCTAAGGTACCAATACCAATTTGTCCATATTTTAAAGCTTCTCCAGCAGTTATGGTTCCTTCATAAAAACCACCATACAGGGTGTTAAAAGAACCATGCTGAAATATTGCACTCATTTTATTTATAAAACTTTTAACCATGCAACAATTATAGCATATGACATAAATAAACGCTAAAATTAAGCTCTTAATATTTCGTCATATAGTGCATTGTTGAATTTTATTATTCCTACTTAAAAAGCCTCAATAGTATGACTAAGGCTTAAGCTTTTTATTTGTTCAAGATACCCTTCATCATCTCAAAAAGTCTCTTTACATCTTCCACTCTTGTATCTCCTGTCTTTTTATCAATGATTGAAGAATAGACATGTGGAATGATTTTTTCAACGCCAGCATCAACTGCAATTTTTACAATTTCTTCAAAATTCTCTAAATCAATACCACCAGTTGGTTCCAAATAAAAATTATATTTTGCGCAGGCTTCTGCTACTACTTTATACTCTTCAATATGGTTCAGGCCTTTCATGTTAAAGTATTTAATAGAACTTCCGCCCATATCCTTAAGTAAAGCAATCGCAGTTTCGATAGGGACAATACCTGGAGCTCTTTGAGAAGATAATGGTCCGGTTGCAATATTCACCATGCCTACCGTTCCTGTCGGTGATACCAAACCATTGATAACTGTCTCATCTTGCCCCAATAATGCGCGACTTATACCAACACCAGTAAATACTTGATTGATATGCTGGGGTTGTAATACTTTAGACAGACGAGAAACCATTGCCGATTGGTTGGGATCACCAGCGCCCAAGCCAACTGATAGCGCATTATTTGTGACTTCAGCATAGCGTTTCATATCATTGATAGCCGCCTCATCTGTATCATAATTTTTTGACAGTACACCCAAGACGATATGTCCTTCTGCAGCTTCATAACATTCTATTGCATTGTCTATCGAGTGAGCAAGTACATTTAAGCATAAACGGTTTTCTAGATAATTCATTGTTTTATTCATTTTCAATTTCCTTTCTTATCGTATAATATCGATATTTTCATCTATCAATTTCGCTTGAATAAGCTCTCGGCTTATGATAGGACTATCTCCATAAGTTGTATATGAAAGTTGTGCATTAACGCTTGCAAATTCAACTGTTTCCTGTAACGTCCAATCTTCAATTAAGCCAATAAGTATTCCTGCAGCGAATGCATCGCCTGTACCAATACGATCAAAAGAAATGATTTCACGTTTCTTAGAGTATACAATATCGGATTGGTTTGCAAGAAATCCTTGGAGTATCTTACGATTTCCCTCGTTCACTTTAGTTGTTCCTCCAAAAAATGAAACGTGGTATTCTTTCATAAATTTACGATAAAGCACCTCAACCTGTTCTTCATCTGAATGTTCTATTTTTAAAAGTAGAAGTAAATCCTTTTCACTTCCGAAAACAACATTGCTATAATGTAACATCTTTTTATAACTATTGATCAAAATGTCATGTTCATCAGCTTTTGCAAGACTCTTCCGATAATTAAAATCAAAACAAATCATAATTTTTAGTTCTTGAGCAATTCTTGCTAAATTTAAGGCATTTTCTCGTGATTGTTTCGATGTGGAGAGGGATATTCCGCAAATATGTAAAAGTTCAATATCTTTAAGAGCTGTCTTTATTACTTCATCTGATAGTTTAACTTGGCAAAATGCGCTTTGACTGCGATCCATATAGGTTACTTCACTGGGACGGTTCCCATAGCCCATTTCTAAGAAATAGCTTCCCATATGTTGCCCTTCCATCAAAATTCTTTCATCAGAAACCCCTAATTTTCGGATAAAGCTTCGAGCAGTTCGTCCGACAGTATTTTCTGGAAGCACTGTGAGCAAATGAGTTTTCACACCATTATGTGCCAAACTTGATAATATATTTAAACCTGTACCGCTAAAAGACATCTCTAAGGACTCTGTCTGTTCTAGCATTTTATAGTTTGGCACTGCAAGGCGCATCATCACTTCTCCGAATGCTAAAACATTCATATAATGCCCTCCATTATCTCTTTTAATTTACGCTCAATATCCAACATTTCTTCTTGGTTCACGGCACGAATATCCAATTCTATAATTCCATTATTGGCTTGATATTCCCTTGTATAAATAGCTAGTTTACCTTGTTTTAACTTTTGGATGACTTCTACTGCTGTTGTTTGATCACTTGTCACTTTAACGCGCGCTCGATAGATCTCTCTACCTGCTGCATCCTGAACTATACTTGCCTCAAGTCCTTTGATTTTATTAATGTTATCGATTAAAGGAAGAAGGCGCTGAAGCATACTTTCTTTTGTTTCGTTTCCCTTAGCTAAATATAATTCTAATGCTGCAACTAAACCAACAATGTTTTCTTTACCAATTTTCATTGCTCGGCCAAGCCCCTTGTTTTGCATTTGAATCCAAGGAATATAGGGATTTCGTCCAATAACCATCGCGCTTGTCGGTGCTTCAATGGCCTTTGCACCACTGTATATCACCAAGTCTGCACCTTGCTGATAATAAGTCTGCAAATCTTCTTCTGCTGCCGCATCGACAATCAAAGGCAATTTATACTTAAGCGCCACTTCTTGCATTTCCTTAATGCTCAACATACTTTTTTGAACCGTGTGATGACTTTTTATATAAAGAAGAGCCGCTGTATTTTCTGTAATTTCCATTTCGACTTGCTTTTGCGAACATTCATTTGCCCAGCCTGCTTCCACAAGTTTACCGCCCCCAACTTGTATCATCACTTCTACACCAGTTCCATAATTAACATTATGCCCCTTGGGCATAATAATTTCACGCCTTTGGATTTTGGAGCTATAAGGGTTGTAAATATTATATTCCAAACCCTGTCCAATAATGGCTGCTGTACTTAAGGCAATCCCAGAGCTTGCACTAGAGACAACAGTTGCATTTTCAACAGACAAAAGCTTGGCGATATACTGACCACTTTTCTCAACTAATGCTTGCATTTCAAAAAAAGATTGCCCCGCTTCTTTTTGTGCTTGAGCAACAGCATCATTCACTTTTGATACACCAAGAATCGTCATTTTCCCACTCGCATTAATTACCCTTTTTAAATCAAATTTTTCGTAACTGTTCATCTCTCTTTTTTCCTTCTAAATAACGAATTTTTCTCCTTTAACCAAGACATATCTTGGTATAATTTTTTGATAGGCTTGTTCTTTATTCCCATTGGAATCTACCAAATACTTCTCACTTTTTTTAAGCTCAAAAAAAGTTAAATCCGCATCAAAATCTTCTTTGAGTTGTCCTTTATTCTTGATTTTTAGAGCACGTGCAGGAGTTTCTGTCACTCGCAGAATTACCTCGTCCAATGAATAGCCCACTGCCAACAATTTTTCCATCGTTGTCGCCAAGCTATAAACTGGACCATTTTTACGATTTCGAAAATAGATATCTGTACTTATCGAGTCTGCAATTACATTTTCTTTTTTGGCTCTTCTTGCAACTTCAAAGTTGAAACTATCTGTACCATGACCAATATCAAAGTGAATACCGTTCTTATGTGCTTTCTTAGCAAAAAGCTTGATGTTTCCGGTTTGATCAAGTATCCCATTCTCTTTTCCATTAAAACAGTGGGTAACAATATCTCCTGTTTCTAAATAAGAAAATAGATCTTCCAAATCTACTGGTGCTGTCCCAATATGAACCATTAGTGGTAAATTTACTTTACGTTGTAATTCTTTTGCAAGCAATAAAGGTTTTACACCATTTGCCCCGATAACTGTTTTACTCATGCGAGCTTTTAAACCAATGATAAATTCAGGGAGCTCATGGAGCCGCTCCATGTTTTTCTCAATATTTACTTTAGATAAATCAGCCAGTTCGTTTTGTTTTACGATGCCATCTTTGGAGATATTCATTAAAGCATAGACATTTGTTTTTGCTTTTTGTGCCAACTGGTAGAAATCTTTAATATTATTTTCGCCTGTGGAGCCCGCATCAACAATTGTGGTAACACCACTGTTTATTCCAACCTCATCAGGATAGTCATAATACAAGCTCATTTTTTCAAAACAATGCACATGAGCATCTATCCATCCTGCAGAAACATACAAGCCCCTAACGTTAATTTCTTCTCTTGCTTTTTCTGTAATTTTTTCAGAAATTTTGCTAATTTTACCATTTATTATGCCTATTTCAATGGTTTCTTCGTGAATGGTTTTTGCGTTTTTGATCAATATATCATACATTTTCATACCTCTTTAAATAAGAATTTACTCCAAGGTTTAATGTAGTCTAATAAAATTAATTCTTCCTTTGCAACAGATCCAATCTTATTTTTCCGTGGATCAGAATGAGGTTCCAAAGAAATTTGCAATTCATTTTTATACTTACCAAAGTCATCATTTCCAATCAAAATATCACCTTTTTGGAAAACTTCGTTATTGTCATGAGCTGGATTTACGTTTTTATAATCTTTGCGCGTTTGTGTCGAGCGAATCATCTGCTTCGTGATGTCCCCGCGTCGAAAATGCTGGTTATTTAAAGCAATGTCTTTTTCATTATCGCTTGTTTCCTTTTCAAAACTTATCGAAAATTCTGTCTGATAACGATTAATCTCACCCAAGCTTTCGATTTCGTCCTCACTTGCATAAGCATTACCAATAATGATGTCATCAATCAATTCCGTAGCAAAAAGGTGTTTAGCTTGAACACTGATGGGTAGATGACGATGCATTTCCAATGTAGGTAAGCCATCATTAATATCCCACGGTCCCAGTTGGGCTGTTTGACTAGTAACAAATGCCGCTGTCCGAATCCCTTGCCTTTTAAATCTCTGACTACATTTTTCAAAAAAGTCTAAGGGTAAGGCACTTCCTTCTTGTGGATAGAAATTATGACAACCATAAATATAAGGTTTATTTGCTTTATAGCTCAATATATTATCCAAGTAAGCCACATCATTGCTCATATTTAACTCAATAATTAAACCAAATGGGTTAAATGATAAGTTGGCTTCCTTATTTCCATCAAATCCTACATCTAAGCGTAAACCATCCGCTCCTAGCTGATGGAAAAAGGACAAATCATCATAGGAGACAGCAAGTTCATCAAAGATATTAGGTGCAATGTCTAAAATTACTTCGTAATTTAGCATTTTTGCTTCTTTGATAATTTTTGAAAATTTTGCTGCTACCTTTTCTTTCCCTTCTGTTACCTCCAACATTGACATAAAAATACGCTCAAAACCATGCTTATTTCCCAATTTCAAATAAGCTAAGTCTTCTTCAAACTCACTATTATCAGGATAAATGGACAAACCTAATCTTCTAAACATTTTATTTTCTCCTCTTTAAATCTTATCCCACTGATCAACATAGGATTTAAATCGCCACAATAAGAGACAACTGCTCATAATAGTAGCAATCACTGCAAAATACAACATATGAGTCAAAACAGATAGTGTTAACATCATTATGATAAAAAGTAAAAGCATTGGTATAACTTTAAAAAGTTTGCCTTTCCTTAAAAATTTGGGGACTTTTCCTTTTTCCAAATAAATCATCGCTGTAAGAAATGTTATAAAAGAAACTACTGCAATATCGTAACTCATTTTTCTCCTTGTTTTTCACTTTCCATCAACTGTTTTTCAAATACTTTGAAGAAAGGATAATAAATAACCAAGCTCACAAAGAAATTAACCACAACAAGTACTGCTGCCATAATATGCCAGTTCGTAACCATCATCGCACCTATAGGTGATGGAACGGTAAATACGGTTCGTGAAACTGTCATTGGTACAATATTCGTAATCGTTGCTAAATAAGCAATAACTGTCATAACAAGTGGGGATAAGATAAAGGGAATGGCCAAGGTTGGATTCATGACAATAGGAGCTCCAAAAATAATTGGCTCATTGATATTGAATATTCCTGGTAAGAAACCAATACGTCCCAACTCCTTTAAATATGAAGACTTGGAAGTCAAGAAAAGACAAATGAGCGCAAATGTAGCACCTGCTCCTCCAATCCACACAAACCATTGCAAGAACATTTCCGTAAACATATTAGGCATTTGCGATGCCGGCGTACCTGCAGCAAAAGCATCCATATTTTCAGCGATTGAACTTTCCCAGAACGGACGAATAACCGGACCCATAATGGCAGGACCATGGATACCTAATACCCAGAAGAAACAGATCAAGAATACAGTTACGAGTCCTCCAAGCAAACTATTTCCTGCCAAGAAATCTTTCATTGGCATGATGATATTTGAAAGAGTTGCATTAATATCAAAGCCAATCACATGACGAATCCCCCAGAATAAAAGTAAGCTCGCACCTGCTGGAAATAAAGCAGCAAAAGAGTTGCTTACTTCAGGAGGTACACCCTCCGGCATTTTGATTGTGATATTTTTTTCCTTCATAAATCTGTATATCTCAACAGAAATAATAGCGGTCACAATAGCTCCAAATAGAGATTGAGCTCCTAATTGAGCAATATTAAGATAACGTCCTGCAGCCACAACCTGTGTCTGTACCTCCGTGACTTGAACATCCTCAAATAAGCGAACAGGTTGAATGCTTGTAGCTAGAAAACTCATGACTGCTACGATTCCCGCTGTTAATGTGTCTAACTTATAACTTTGAGCAAGTGCACTCGCAATACCAAATGATGCATATAAAGCCAGAACTCCAACTGTGAAACGATAAGGGATATCCAACACAGTCAGATACGGTGTTAGCTTTTCCGCAACTGCGGGGATAGGAAAATTCAAGAAAATAACAAAGAAAGCTCCTACCAAGGTTAAGGGCAAGGTTGCAATAATTCCTTTTCGGATGGCTAGCATATGACGCTGACCACCAATCTTGTTTGCCATTGGAGAGACTTTTTGCTCCAAAAATGTAATTAATCCGTTCATTAACTTTTCCTTTCTTCTTTTTGAATGAAAACGGTTTCTCTTTGCACTAAAAAGATTATAACATTATAATCTTTTTAGTGCAACTGTTTTTCGAAAATATTAATATTTATTCATATTTGTAAAGTTACCTTTTGTTCTATTCTTAGGTCCCCCTAAGCTTCAGACATTATATTTTTTCTATTTTCTCTAATATAGTTTATAATGAATAGATAGACTATATTCAGAAGAGGAAAGGAGAAAAGCAATGAAAGGTATCTTGTATCAAGAAATTTCAAATCAGTTAAAACATGATATTATTACTGGTAAATACCCAGTAAACTCACTTTTCCCCACAGAAAACGAATTAGTAGAAATGTTTGCTGTTAGTAAAATTACTATTCGGAAAGCAATCGAACTCTTGGTTCAGGAAGGCTATCTCCATAAAAAAAGTGGCAAAGGAACAACGATTATTAGTAATCGACCTTTTAATATCCTTAATAACGCTATTCCGTTTACACGCCTCCTTGAAAAGGATGGAATAAATGTTAAAAGTAAGATTATTGAGGTAAAAGAAAGTTCAATGACAGAGTATACGTTTGCGTGGCCCTACGTCTATGAAATAACTCGAGTCTATTTCTTAAATGATGTGCCAGCCATTTATTCTAAGCATTATTTTTCTTTGAAAGAAAAAGAAACTTTAAAAATTTTAAGTGATGAAGACTTTTCTCTTTACCGTCTTTTATATGATAAAAATCTTCCTATTTCACAAATAAAAGATACTTTTCGAGCCATAAAAGTTGACGAATCTTTAAAACAATACGTTAATTTTTCCGAGGATTTTGCCCTACAACGTAACCGATTTTCTTATGATAAAAACGGGGGACTCATTGAGTTTACTAAGTTTATTTATGATTCTGAGCGTCAAGAATACTATATTGATTATCTTGTCTAATCGCATAAAAAAAGTTCTTGATAAATGAATCAAGAACTTTCTTTATTTTTTGTCGCCTACTTTATTTATAAATTTTACAGCACTTCTATTAATTTCTTTAAGGTCAATTCCTTGTTGACGTGCTGCAAAAACACAGCCACAATAGCACTGACGGTAAATGTCGTATTCTTTACACATCTCCACGGAACGTTTCCAGCCGTTATTTTTCTTAAAGTCACTCGGGAGGTATTGGACAGCATAGATTTTTTGCATGTCTAAGCCTATTTCATTTATAAGTTGACCGTTCTTTTTGGGGCTGAGTGTTAGTGCTGAACCAAAATAATCATAACCTAACTCTTGAGCTTTTTCTGCGACAATGTCTAAACGCATTTGGAAACAAGCTGTGCAACGCGAGCCACCTTCAGGTTCTTCTGCGAAATGATGCAATTTGACCATTTGCATAAATTTATTCGGTTCATAAGGTGCTGCAATAAAGTTTACCTTATTTCCTGTTTTTTCATTAAAGTCTCGAACAAAATCAGCCTGTACTTTCTCGCGCCTTTCGTACTCGGCACGAGGATGAATATTCGAATTCGAAAAATAAATTGTCACATCAGCATTTTGACAGAGATATTCTAAACTATAGGTAGAACATGGCGCACAACAGGAATGAAGCAGAATTTTTGGGCGAATCCCCTCAGCCTCCCAGCTTTCGCGCATTTTTTGATAAACCCGGTCATAATTCACCTTTTGATTAGGATTCATCTTTTCTAGGATTTCAGTCGCATTTTTCATGGCTTTATTTTAGCATATTTTGAAGCTTCCTTGCTTTTCATTTCGCATTCACAAAACTTCGGCCTTTCAATTTTGGACTTTTTATATTATACTATGCATAGGAACTCTCAAAACTCCTACACCCCGCTCTTGGCAATGTCCAGGAGCTTTTTTTGTGTCATAATTATACTGTAAGGTGGTTAAAAAGAATAACTAATATCATAACAAGGTAGAAGTTTATAGACGGTAGCTTTGGGAGGAGATGCCTATAGGAATTTTGCCGTGAGCTGGCCTCACAAAAAAGAAAACTCTGCGGAGTTTTGTACAGGTATCACAACTTCTTATTCCCTTATTTAGCAGCCAAAAAATATCTTTTCCAACGAGAAGTTTATCCTCCTCCACACTGCAATCTATGGTATAATATCTCTTATGACTATGAAAACTTCATTCGCAACTTTAGCAGGAAAGAGTTCACGCTTGGTTTTAGAAAAAATCTTTAAGCGTGGAAGTACGCTGCCTGGTAAGATTGCTTTAAAATTTGATCCTGAAATTTTAGCTACATTAACAAAAGATTATGAAATTATCGTTGTGACAGGGACCAATGGTAAAACCTTGACCACAGCTCTCACTGTCGGTATACTCGAAAAAGCTTTTGGAAAAGTTGTCACAAATACTTCTGGTGCCAATATGATTACCGGAATTACTGCGACTTTCTTGACAGCACCTAAGGTTAAAAAAGGAAAGAAAGGTTTTGCTGTTCTGGAGATTGATGAAGCATCACTGCCAAAAATCACCGAATACATCAAGCCTTCACTCTTTGTTTTCACAAATATTTTCCGCGACCAAATGGACCGTTACGGCGAGATTTATACAACCTATGACTTTATCGTCAAAGGTGCAGCGAATGCACCTGAAGCCACGGTTCTCCTTAATGGCGATAGCCCGCTCTTCCATTCACGGACTTTGGTGAATCCCGTCAAGTATTATGGTTTTGCCCATGAAAGTCATGCGCCTGAACGTGCGCATTACAATACTGAAGGGGTTGTTTGTCCAGAATGCCACCACATCTTAGATTATAAGCTCAATACTTATGCCAACCTTGGCGATTATATCTGCCAAAACTGCGGTTTCAAACGCCCTGAGCTGGATTATCGTGTCTCTGAACTCACAGAAATTACCAACACTTCTTCTCAGTTTGTCATTGATAATCATTCTTATAAAATTAATGTGGGTGGACTCTACAATATCTACAATGCCCTTGCTGCGGTTTCTGTTGCTGAATTTTACGGTGTGCCTGCGGAAACTATCAAGGCTGGTTTCGAACAATCTAAAGCCGTCTTTGGCCGTCAAGAAACCTTTACTATTGGAGATAAATCCGCTACTATTGTCTTGATTAAAAATCCTGTCGGAGCAAATCAAGCGCTGGAAATGATGAAACTTGCTGATTATCCATTTACCCTGGTTAGCTTGCTCAATGCCAATTATGCCGATGGTATTGACACAAGCTGGATTTGGGATGCTAATTTTGAGCTGGTTCATGACATGGATATTGACCAAATCTTTGTTGGTGGTGTACGTCATAGCGAAATGGCGCGACGTTATCGTGTTTCTGGATTTGATGAAAGCAAAATTCATGAGCTTGAGTCGCTACCAAAGATCCTTGATGCCCTCAAAAATGAAGCGGATCAGCACATCTATATCCTAGCAACCTACACTGCAATGTTAGAAATGCGTGAGTTGCTTGCACAAAATAAGATGATTGGAAAGGAGATGCATTAATGGTTTATACTTCTTTAACATCAAATTTGGAAAATCCAAAATATAACCTTCATGTTGCCCATCTTTATGGGGACTTGATGAATACTTATGGCGATAATGGTAACATACTCATGCTTAAGTATGTCGGCGAAAAATTAGGCGCTGAAATGACTTTTGATATCGTTTCCCTTGAAGATAGCTTTGATCAAGACTTTTATGACCTTGTCTTCTGGGGCGGTGGTCAAGATTATGAACAAGAAATTATCGCGGACAGCTTCAAAAACATCACCGCACCGCTCAAATCCTATATTGAGGCTGAAAAGCCTATGCTTGCCATCTGTGGTGGCTATCAAATGTTAGGTCAATACTATATCAATGCTGCTGGTACCAAGATTGACTGTACCGGTATCTTGCCACACTACACCAAAAATCTTGGCAATGACCGTTTTATTGGCGATATTCAAATTCATAATGAAGAGTTTGGTGAAACTTATTATGGTTTTGAAAATCATTCCGGTATTACCTATCTTGGTGAAGGTGAAAAAGCTTTAGGTAAAGTGGTTTATGGCGGCGGGAATAATCCCGACGATGACACAGAAGGTCTCCACTATAAAAACACTTTTGGTACTTACTTCCACGGTCCTATCCTTTCCCGCAATGCACGCTTGGCCTATCGCCTTGTCACAACTGCATTGTACCAAAAATACGGCCAAGACTTGGAACTTCCAGCCTTCGAGGAAATTCTCGCCCATGAAGAAAAGGGACAACAAATCATGGATGCCAAACGCAAAGTTGAACATTACGAACATTAAAATAAAAAACTGTAGAGTTGATTCTACAGTTTTTTATTTTAATCCACAGACTTTAATGCACCCAGCATATCGACATTTTTAAGTTTAAGATGGACGACAACACTTAAGCCCAAAGTTGTGGCTAATGTAATGAGTGTGGAAAGCAACAGGTTACTCCATAACAGATTAGGGTTAAACATAATCATATCCGTCGGCAACATGGTGATAATCACATGATGGAAGTAAGCCCCTAAGCCAAAGCCGGCTATTATTCCCATAAAGCTCAGTAAAATCGTCTCACGATAAATGTAGAGTGTAACTTCACGATCATAAAAGCCAAGTACTTTAATGGTTGACAACTCTCGAATTCGCTCAGAAACGTTGATATTGGTAAGATTATAAATAACAACGATAGCCAATAAAATGGCACAGCCAATCAGCACAAACATGACACTGTTGATACCGTGTAAAAAGGCATCAATTGTATTTTGTAAATCGCTATTTTGCGACACGGTGAGTGCCCCAGCATTTTTCATAAAGTCAGCCGAAGCTGCTTGACTTTTGGCCTTTGATGCATCTCGAAGTTTCAAGAGATGCGCATTTGTCTTTATGGGTGCGTCAAACAACGATGTGTACTGGTTTTGATTCATAAAAATATAGTTCCCCATATACATCTCTGTAATGCCTGCAACTTTTATTTTTACTGTTTTATCCTGTTCTGTTTTTAGCGAAATGGTTTGGCCAACTTTTACTCCAAGCAGTTCTGCCAGTTTTTCACTTACTACTGCTCCTTCTTTTGGTAATGATAGCTTCTCTTTACTTACACGATTGCGTAGCATTACAAACTGCTTAAAGTTCTCTTCTTTCTCCGGAACCATTAAACTAATATCCTGGCGGTTATCGTTAATCGTTTGATGCAATTGTTCGAAATGAACTGGCGCATAAGACTTGATATTGTCTGACTGTAAAAACTGGTCAAGTTCATCTTGCTCCTGTTTATTCAAGTTATCTTGAGAAACCGCAAGCATATTGTAGTGTAAAATTTCACCAAACTGTCGTTGACTAAGCCCTGAGATAGAATCACGAATACCAAAACCCATGACAAGAAGTGCTGTACATCCTGCAACACCAACGATAGTCATCAACATACGCTGTTTATAACGGAAAAGGTTACGCGCTGTCACTTTATAAGTAAAGCTCATACGCTTCCAAATCGGCTTAATCCTCTCCAAGAAAATACGGGAACCTGCTTTGGGTGGTTTGGCTAAGAAAAGTGCTGCAGGTGCGCCACGCAACTCAGCTTGAGCCACTAAATAAGCTGGCAAAACGGTACAGGCAAGGGCAATAACAAAGGAAACAATCGTCCACATTGGTGAGAAAGTCAAAATCAAACCTGAAAATGTAGAGGAAGCCGAATAAGCGTTAAATACCACATGAGGGAGCACAACATGACCTAAGAGAGCACCTACAGTTGCACCTGCACAGGCTGAAACAGCGCCATAAACGATAAATTTTTTCCGAATTTGAGCATTGGTGTAACCCAAAGCTTTAAGTAAACCCATATTGCCCCGCTCTTCTTCCACGAAACGTGTCATCGTAGTTAAACTGACGAGAACGGCAATCGCAAAGAGCACGACAGGGAAAATATTAGAAAGGGCATCGATACGAGTGGAATTATCAACGAAGGTTTGATAACCGGGATTTCCTTCTTTACGATTATTCACGGTATATGCTGGAGCTTCCAGCGCTGCCAGTTGATCTTGCTGTTCTTGCAGCTGAGTTTTACTTTCTGCAAGCTTTGCTTTACCTGTATTTAAACTTTCTTGTAGGGCTTGGAGTTGAGGATTTTCACCGGCTAAAGCTTTTTGCTGATTGAGCATCTTCTGCGATTCTTGCAGTTTTGCTTCTTCTGCTTTCAGTTTATCTTGGGCTTGATTTAACTGGGCTTGTGGCTCTTTTTTTATCTCAGCTAAACGCTTTTCAGGTTGTCCTTCCAAGAGTTTTTTGAGCTTTTTTTGGTAATAGTCTGAGCGTTCCGTAAATTTCGGATCGTAGGGACTGAGGCCTTGTGTGCTTTTGAAGCTCAAGCGTGCAATCATATACACATCCGACTGAAAAGCCTCAGGCGGAACAACGGCATAGCCGTTAAGCTGGCCTGTTCCTATATTGGTTGGTCCATACAGGCTT